>Ga0335072_10001730_pt1 | contig 34800 bp, 25 predicted proteins | sample Lox_Sample_21_FD_206725 | JGI IMG/M metagenome (GOLD analysis project Ga0335072, IMG submission 206725) | Soil microbial communities from Loxahatchee National Wildlife Refuge, Florida, United States - Lox_Sample_2.1 | ecosystem: Environmental > Terrestrial > Soil > Wetlands | place: USA... | reverse complement strand
CCTCAACCTTTGGTCTCAGAGGCCTTACCAGCTTGCGTGTCACTCTGTAGCGACAATCGTGAGTGTTCAACGCAAGAGTACAAACCCCAAAAAACCGCACCGAACTGTGGCCTACGGAATTGTTTTGCCTGCCTTCGCGCGCAGCGCGAGAAATTCCAATACGAGTTTGTTCTCTGCTTGAGCAAGCTCCTCAACGGACTGGCCGTTTGCTTGCTTCAACACTCCATCGATAATCGTCTGTCGCAGTTCTGGAGTAACATCGGGCATTTCGAGTTTCTTCATCAAGCCGACGAACCCATCCATAAACTGCTTCACAAATTGTTCGATCCCGCCCGGCCCTCCTCCCAAATGCCACTGTAGGCTAGGGCCCATCACACCCCATCGAAGCCCCGGTCCATACGACACGGCGATGTCTGCATCCTCGACGCTGAGGACGCCTTGCTGAACGAGGTAGAGAATCTCGCGATAGAGAGCGGCCTGAAGCCGGTTGCCGACGTGGCCCGGAAGAACTTTGCGAAGCCGGATCGGTTTTTTGCCGATCGAGGCGTAGAACGCCATTGCGCGTTCGACGACCGCCTCAGACGTTTTCGCGCCGCCTACCACTTCAACCAGCGGAATGATGTGCGGAGGGTTAAAGGGATGGCCGATCACGCAGCGCTCGGGATGCGTACAACCTGACTGAATTGCATCCATGGTGAGTGCCGATGCGCTCGAAGCGAGGATCGTCTCGGGAGGGGCTGCATCGTCCATCTGAGCAAATACTTTCGTCTTCAGGAGAAGTCGTTCGGGAACGTTTTCCTGGACAAAGTCGGCCTTCGAAACTGCCTCCTTCAGATCGTTAGTGAATGCCAATCGATCGCGGCTTGCACCTGAAGCAAGGCCAACTGCTGAGAGCAGATCCCATGCCTCGTCGACGGACTTGCGTAAGTTCGCCTCCGCGTTCGGCGCGGGATCGGTTGCGATGACGTCGAGCCCCTTTGCCAGATACTGCGCCGCCCAGCTCGCCCCAATCAATCCCGTACCAACGACTGCGACCTTCTGAATCCGGGGATCTGCCACATCGGCTCCCTGAAGAATCGTGTCTCCTCGAAAGTCTTACTCGTTTGCAGCCTCCAATTGTATCGTCACGTCCGGGCAAAGACGCGGTGGATCATCCTTTCAAGAAATCCTTTTCAAGGGGCGTAGAAAATTTGTATTCGAAGCCAGGGAAAGTTGCATCAGCTTGAAAGCAGTCGTGAAAGGGCTGGTCGGAAGGCCGCGCTTGAATCTGCAAGACCGCGTTCTACAATCCCTAAGGGCTCGCTGATTCTGTGGGGCTTGTCCAATACACTGACGCAGGGTATTCGGAATCGAGAAAGTGATTTGAGTGAAGAGAGTTGCTATGTCTCAGAGCAAATTATGCTGTTTCAAGACCCTGGCCACAATTGCGATCCTGCTTGCGCTGAAAACCTCACCGGTCCACCGCACGGACTTCGACTTCGGGATGCATTCGGAGCCGCACAATAAGGAGTTCGCACTTCATGAGCCGCTCTCCCACGTGTCGGAATCAGCGAACCAGCTAGTCCGGACGCATTTGATACTCGGCACCAAGAGCGAAACCTCCCAAGCGATTTTTCTTCCGGTTCAATCCAAGAACCTTGAAGATCTAGGTCTTGGGAAGGTACTGGTGGCGAGCCGTAACCTCCCTGATCCGATTTTTGCGAAAACAGTGATTTTGCTGGTTCATTACGATGACAAGGGCGTACTCGGACTGATGCTCAACCGGCGGACGGACCTTCCTGTTTCGCGAGTGTTCAAGCAGCTCAAGGCGGCGAAAAATCGTTCCGACCGCGTTTACGCCGGCGGTCCGGTCGAAATTCCGGCGGTGTTTGCATTGCTCCGGTCCAAGGCCAAACATGAGCCGGCAGAACGCGTTTTAGGTGACATTTACCTGATTTCTACGCAGTCCCTCTTCGAAAAGACCCTTTCGGCTCGACCCGCCCCTGGAGTTTTTCACGTCTACCTGGGCTACGCCGGATGGACCCCCGAGCAACTGCGGAAAGAAGTCGAAGTAGGCGCGTGGTTCATCTTTCAAGGCGATGCGCAAACGGTTTTCGATTCAAATCCGGACAGCTTGTGGTCTGAAATGATCCGGAAGACGGAGCTAAAGATGGCGAGTAGTCGGCCTGCAGACGCGGCCCTGATTCAGCCAGTGTTCGGCAGTGTGCTCTCTTTGGCACTACACGATCGCAAGTGGATTGCGAGCCATTAAGATTTTCTTGGCTTCCGCATTGCCTCGGTCTTGGAGAGAAAAATCCCGCAAAGAGTAAAACAACGGGCTATTTCTTCATCACACTCAATGTGACGCTCGATGGATATTGCTTCGAGTGATGGATCTCGTTGTGCGCAACCAAAGGCTTCGATTCGTCGTAGTTATCGCCGCCGGTGTTGAGATTGCGATCGAAACGGGGGAAATTGCTGCTGCTGATTTCGATGCGCAACTCATGGCCCACATCAAAATAGTTGCTGGTTTGCATGGGCTGGAACGTGACCTTGTAGACTTTGCCCTTCTCCATCCATACGGGGGGCTTGGTGTACCCATCGCGATACCGAGCGCGCTGAATGTTTTCTTGAATGTTGTAAGCGGTTCCGTCCGGCAGGACATCGATCAGTTTCACGGTGAAGTCGGTGTCTTTCGCGTCGCTCGAAACGTAGAGTGTGAGGTCGATCGGCCCCGTCACCTCCATGCCTTCCTTGAGCGGTCCGGTGCTGTAGACGAGCACATCATCGCGAGCCTCCTCGGCTCGCTGATCGAGGGCTCCCGGTTTGTATTCGGATCCCATGCAGCAGAAGCCTCCACCGTTCGTGAGCACGGGATTCATGGGATCGTAGGTGAACTTGTCGGGAGTATCCTTTGCTTCAGCCGCAGGCAGCAGCCCGCCGTCTCCGTTGAGCGAATTCGCGTGACCGTCGCTCGTCAGAAAAAGGGTAACTGGCTTGGCATCCGCCGGCGGCCATGTGTTTGACGAATGCCATTGGTTGCTGCCCATTGTGTAATAGCGTACCTTGGGCTCTTTGGCGAGCAGGCCGTTATCTTCGCCTTTAAGGAAATGATCGAACCAGCCGTAGGTAAAGGCATCGTAGTCGAATCGTGCATCCCCCATGTCGCGCTCGCCGACGATCGTATGCTCTGATGCGCGTTTGTAGGAGCAGTGCGCCACGGGCGCGATGATGGCATATTGTTCGTTCGCAATTTCAGCGCTCGCCGTCTTGCGAACATAGTCGTAGGCCGCGAGATTCGGCGCCACGCTCACGTCATACCACGACATCAACCACAACCCTGGAATGTTAATGCGCTCGCTGTCATTCCAGAGCCCGCCCTTGTACCACGAAGGATCATTGGGCGTGCGCTCGATCATGCCCGGCGCACCGGAAGGCGTAGTGTCGGCAAAGATGCCGCGGGGCGCGCCGAGCGCGGAGTAAATCTCGCTCTCCGGCAAATGCCAAAGCGCTTTGGACCAATCCTGCGCCGGGGCATGCGCGTCGAGATCGTAAAACTTCGCCGCGGCTATTAGCGCTTCCTGCGACATGCCCGAGGGAAACGTGGGTCGTCCATCTTTCACCAGCAAACCGTAGTCGTAGAGCCAAGTGCCAAAAAGCATCTGCACGGCACCGCCTCGGAACCAGTTCCCTTGCTCGTAAAACGGGCCGACGCGTCCCACCCCGGCGCCAAAACCTTCCGGGATGAACGTCGTGAGAGCCTTATTCCCTCGCGAGGCCACAGCCAGTTGCCACTCCGCGGTCGACGAACATCCGATCAACCCAACTTTGCCTGAGGACCACGGCTGCAGACTCATCCAGTCGAGCTCGTCGTCAGAATCGGTGAGCGGCACGCCGAGGATGTCGTAATCGCCTTCAGAGAAATAGCGGCCGCGCTCGTTCATCTCGACGAAGGCATAGCCGCGCTTGACCGCATCCAGCGCATTCGTCATGTCTCGGGGCGCGCCCAGTTGAATGTCCCAATAGTTAAAGTTGTAGGGAGTCCGCACGAAGATGACGGGATATTTTTTCGATTCGTCCTTGGGCCGGTAAATATCGGCCTGCATGCGCTTGCCGTCGCGCATGGGAACCATGACCTTCCGGTCGATGATGGCGATCGATTCGAGTTCTTTTTCGGTGGCGTTTCGGCGCGCGATGAGCGCGGCATCCGGCTGCCGGCCCTGCGCAGCTGCGAAAGGAGCAATGCCCGTGAGGACGAAGATGGAACAGATCGATATACATGCCAGGTTGGCAACTCGCCTCATTTTTCCTCTCTTCTTCGGTACGAACCTCTATTCCGCCGAAATACTATATCGCACACAGCCGCTGGCACACTCGAAAGGACAAAGGTCATCGTTGAGGATTACCGAGCGTGCAAGCAGCGGACCGCGAATCTCGTGATGAATCTTTCTCCCGACACCTCGGATAGATTGCCTGATCATGCGGTGAACAAGTTGCAAGAAGTCAAGAAACTAATAGGCGCATAGAAGTCTGGATCGCATTAACCCGTGGCTCTCCCGCGAGTGTCAAGGCATGAATGCTGGATCTGGACGTGCCCGCCCCAGTCGCTTCACGACAGCTTCGTAGCACTTCGAAGTGCTACATCGGTCCCGGGATCGTCATCCCCGCTCGGAGCACTTGGTTTGTACCAGAAAGACACTGGCACTGCACAAAAGAAGAAAAACAATGCACATCATTTGAGAAATTCTGTTGCCGTTCAGGGCTGTTTGCTTCATGGGCAAGTGTGCTCGTCAGAAAAATCCGGAAGCCGCCAGTTAGCTATTGACTCTCGCATCCTTGGCGATTAGGCTTTCGGCTGTCCTCCCCAACGCGGATTCCGCTCTGAGTTTTGGGCAGTGCGGGTTAGGAATTCGCAGCTAGCTACCCTTTGCGGGTTCAACAAAAACCAGTTCCGGATTGAGCATGAGTCTGCCTTTCCTTGTTTAGGTAGACACATGGCCAAGAATTCGCTTGGAAGGAGAAGTCATGAAGGTGGGTCGAAAGAGTTTTGTTTTCACATTCGCGCTCGTCGCCTTGGCGCTGGCTGGAAGCTCGATTGCTTCCGCGCAAAGTTTGACTCAATGTAACGCTACCGTTCCAGACTACTCTCCGGATTTTTCTTTGAACCAGTCTTGCCTGGCGCTGAACGGGGAGAACAACAACAGCCCCAGCACGGCCTATCCTTCGTTTCAGCCTCCGACTGCGCCACCTCCTCCGAATGTCTCGAATGTGCTCCGGCTGACACCTAATGCCCAATATCAGGGGGGCTCGGCATGGTTTCAGACACCTCAAACGGTGGCGAGTCCATTCACCACGACATTCACCTTTCAGATGACTCCATATAATTCCTCCGACGGCATCGCATTCGTGATTCAAAACTCCGGGCCGACCGCATTGGGGCCGACGGGTTGCGGCGAGGGATTTGCCGGTGATATCGCCCCCACCAGTTGCACGCCCACTCTTCAGAACACCATAACGCAAAGCGGTATCACGAACAGCATAGCTTTCCGATTCAACACCCATTCGGAGGGTGTCGGTGGCGGAACGCAAGCAAATGACCCTGGGGTTAACAACGTCAGCATTCAGAGTTGCCCCGACATGGCGGCGAACTCCATTACTGCGGCTTGTCAATTAGCGGCGTACCCTTTTTCTCAAATCGATTTTTCAGATGGAAATGTCCATACCGTCACGATTACCTATGTGCTGACTCCAGAGGCGTCACAGACCGCCTGCACGGTTAACAACACTCCCAGCCCATGTCTTGATGTGATCCTGGATGGAACTGATCTGTTTCCTACGGGGGTGCCCTTCGACATGACCACGCTTGGCCTGACCTCCGGTACTGCCTACGTCGGTTTCACTGCGGGCACGGGGGGCGACACTGGCAATCAGGACATTCTAAGCTGGGTCTTCGCACCTCAGGGGCAGACGCAGACGCTTCAGCCGGGCATCCCCGCCACTTTTAACTTTGATAACAACGAGGGCCAGGTTGCGTATAACTACCAGGCCACGCTAAGCAACAATTCGTCGCCGACAACGACGACGATCGCGCCGATCTATCCGAATACACCCAGCTTTCCGTATAGCTGCGACACACTAGTGCAAGAAACCTATCCCGGGGCTCACTGTGTGATCTATACCAATCTAGGCACAGGCATTCCAGATTCTCCAGTAATGTTTGAAGTCACCTGTCCGAATCTGCCGAACGATCAATGCAATCCGTTCACCGCGAATTTGGGGAGCAGCTACACGCTTTCGACCCAAAATGCCTTAAATTCGTGTGTCAACACCAATTCGTGCAACGGACAGCCGAACGCTCCCGATCCGTTCCCCGGCTGGGTGAAGTTCTCTGGTCCCGACCCGTTGCATCCCTGCACGCCCCCTCAGAGTGGCTCTCTTGTCCAGAGCAACCAGATCAGCGGTTTCGTTGTGGACACGATCACCCGCGGCAGCAGCGGAGGCACAGGCTCCTGCTGGATCGCAACCTATGCTATGCCGCAATGCACATCTCCGAATCAACAGAACTGCGAGGCATTGCCCGGCATTTCGATTGCGGCACCCACGAACGGACTCATTGTGGCGGCGGGCAGCACGGTTCCAACGAACTACAGCTGCAGCAATCCTGCCAGCTCAGTGCCCAACATCAGCAATAACCTTCCGTCGGGCCCAGTTGGTCCGTACCTCATCACTTCAGGCTGTATGCAGTCGACAGGAACCGGCAGTTGCACTCAGACCGCGAACGGGCTCTCGTGTACGGGTTCGTTCACTGCTCCCACACAACCAGGAACGTATCAGTTCACCGTCACCGGTACCGACAGTGGTGAGAACGGAACCACTCAGACCGTGAACTACACCGTGGTCGCGCCAACCAACCTGTTCATCCTGAATGGTGGGCCTCCGGGGCCGATTGCGAATGGCGGATACATCACCTATGGCATCGGCGTATTGGACCTCGGGCCTGTAAATGCCGACGGCGTCGTTGTGACCGATCAGCTTCCCGCTAACACGACGTTTGTGAGCGGATCGGGTACCAACGTTTCATGCGGTATCGTCAACAAAAAGCTGTCTTGTTCGACGACTGCTATCCAGTGCTCTGCCAATGGCAGCGCAGTCACCTGCAACGTCGGCACGCTTGCGCCGCTGTCGATCTCCGACCTGAATGGCGGGGGGATGACGATCAAGGTGCAAGTAACTGCCGAGCCGACTACCACATGCGGCACGAAACCGTGCACAATCAACACGGCGACCGTGAGCGCGATCAACACCGACACCAACTCAAATCCCTCATCCGCCGTAAAGACAACCTGGTGAGGAGTAACCGTTGATCCAGAAACAAGGGGCTGTTGCCAATGGCAACAGCTCTTTTTGAGTTCTCAGTTGATCGACTTGTCCGGTTGGATCAGTTCTCTTCGCGCCGTTCTCAGTGGCTAGCTTGCTCGTATATCGCTTTGAAGTCGGACCGCTGCAATATCTTCTCTGCACCGGGGTCTTTTTTCATTCCATCCAGCAAAGCGAGAGCTTGACGATCATCCTGTTGGGCATCATTCCTGTCGCCAGAGTTGCGCTCCGCAATCGCGAGCAAATAATGAGCGCGTGCACTGAGCGGCTGCATGCCCAGCTGATCGGAACGAAGTAGCGCATGTTTCAATTCCTGCTCGGCAGCAGCATACTCGTGGCGCTGAATCATCGCTTCTGCCATCCACACGGAGCACTCGACTGAGGTGTACTTCAAGCCGAGATCATCAGCGCGCTGCAAAAGGGGTTTCAGCAGCGCCGTCGCGTCCTGTGACCGTTTCTCGCCGACGAGAGCCTTCGCGAGCCTTGAGTTCGCGATCAAAATCGTGGCGGGTTCCTTGCTTCGCTTGGCTGCATCCAGAGCCTGTTCATCGGAACTCTGAGCCGCTTTGAACTCGCCTCGATAGAAGAAATCATCTCCTTGAACTCCGAAAGCTTCAGCCATGACGCTATCGTTCTTGAGTTCGCGCGAAAGTTTCAGCGCTTCGTCGACATCATCTTTGGCTTCGTCACCGCGCCCGGCGAGAATCAGAGCCTCCGCCGAAGCATCCATCATCAGCGGCATCCATTCACTTTGATCGTTAGTTTCTCGGAGGGTCTTTAAAGCATCCTGCTCTGATTTCACCGCTGCCCCGAAGCGCCCCTCATAGTCGAAAATAATTCCAAGACTCTCAGATTCAATCGCTGCTCCGCGCTGATCATTCATCTGGCGACGCAGATCGATTGCCCGCAAATAATAAGAAATCGCCTGGTCATACTGACCCATGTTGGCGGAAGTATCGCCGAGATTGTGCACCGCATCCACGATGTCTTGCGGTGCCTTGGATTTTTCCCGCAACTGCAGAGCTTGTTGGAAATAGGTCAGCGCATCATCGTACTGACCCTTTTCCGAATAAACACCGCCGATATTGTTCAAACAGACCGCCTGCAGTGCTTCGCTGCCTACGTCGCGCTCCATTTGCAGGGCTTCTTTGTACATCTTGAGTCCCTGATCGTGATCACCGGCCGCATCGTAGAAATTGCCGAGTTCGATGAGAGTATCGCCCAAGCCCCGTTTATCGCCGATTTCGCGGCGGATCTGAAGCGCCTCCTGAAAGTTCGCCAGGGCATCTTTGTTTTTTCCCAGCGCCTCTTGTGCCTTGGCCATTTCGTTCAGGCTGAATGCCAGCCCACGCTTTTGACCAATCTGCCGCCAAATCGCGAGCGCATCGGTTTCCTCGCGAACAACTTCCTGGGGCTTGTTTAACATGCGATAGGCGACGCCCATCAGATGCAGGCTGGTGGCTTTCTGTTCCTGATTCTCCACCTGCACTGCCAAGCTGTAGGCGCGGTTAAGCGGATCGAAACTGCCTTGGGCATCTCCGCTCTTGATGTCTATGCGGGCCAGATCAAGCGTCGCGCCCACATCCTTCGGATTCGCTGACAAAATTTTCTGATAATACTCGCGAGCTCTTACGAGATCGCCGGAATCCTGATAAAGACCAGCGAGAGCCACCTCAACGTCGTAGTTGTCGGGAGAAGCCTTGGCCAGCGTTTCGTACGCCTTGATCGCATCTGGATAGTTTTTCACGACCTGCGAACGAATCGCGGAGATCAGGTATTTCTCCGCCTCTGGCAAGTTCTCGCTGAGGACAACGGCTCTCTGCGCGGCCTGTTCCGCCTGATCGTCATACCCTAACTTGCTATAGACCTGCCCGAGTCTGGAAAAGGCCAGCGCGAAATTAGCATCGGCTTTCGTTGCGGCTTCCAGTTGCTGCTGCGCATCCAGATTCCTGCCTTCCCGCACAAAACCGATGCCGGTGTCGTAGTCGCGCAAAGCTTCCACCGATGTCGAATCCGGCTGGAAGGAACTCGCTTTCAGTTCTTTGAGCACGTTGCTCGGCAAGGCGAGTTTCTGGCGGATCGATTCCGCCAGTGTGTCGATCGCACTCGGAATGCCTTTTTCGTTCGGAATTTCGATTTTGAGCGGTACGCTGCTGTCGCTTTTGAGGTCTTGCAATGTGGCATCGATGCGAATCTGGTCTCCGAATTTCGCGTACTGTCCCGACACGACCCGCTGCGCATTACTGAAATCGGCTACGCGACGTATTGTCGCCGGATCCAGTTGCGTTTCCGGAGATACGCGGAGATCGGTAAGAATCTGGTGTAGATTGCTCGGAGTGACGGTCCGCAGTTGGGCCGACTCGCCAATGTCGGTGCTCAGCATGTCAGCAAAACTCGAACCCAGCCAATCCAGGCTGGAATCTCCCGAGGCATTACGAAACGGCAGAATGGCCAGAGACTGCACTTGTCCCGGTTTGCTGGCCGGGGACGAAAAAATCGAAGCACGAAAAATGAATCCGACAGCGGCCAATACCAGAACCGTTGCAATGCCGGTCAACAACGGCCAAGGTACGGTTTGGCCCCAGGGCTTGACGTTGGCATGAAATCCCAGCGTCGCGCCGGCTCGTTTTCCCTGCCAGGCCTCGAGATCGCGCAAGATCTCAGCCGCACTCTGATAGCGCAAATTTGCATCCCGCTCCAGGCACTTGCTGACGATCCCGCTGAGCGCTCCAGGAATCGTTGCATCGTGATCGGAAACCGGGACGGCGCGTTCCTGCGTGCGTTTGATAAGACTGGCCAGAACGCTGTCGGCCCGGAAAGGCATTTTCCCGGTCAGCAATTCGTAGAGAATCAGACCGACAGTGAAAAGATCTGATCGCTGATCGAGATCTTTCGCCAGCGCCTGCTCCGGCGACATGTATTCCATCGTGCCGACCAGGGCGCCCACCTGCGTCATGCCATCGCCTGCGATCGTGCGGGCCAGGCCAAAATCCATCACCAGGATGCGGCCGGTGTTTTCGCGCATGATGTTCTGCGGCTTCAGATCCCGGTGAATGACACCGACGCTGTGCGCGGCTTCCAGAGCCTGGCAAACCTGCTGAATTACCTCCACAGCCTCTTCCGGCGAGAACTTTTGCTTTTCATGGATGAGACTGCGCAGGTCGCGGCCCTCCACAAACTCCATCGTTATGAACTTCACTCCGTCGGCATCACCCAGGTCGTAAATGCGAACAACATTTTTGTGCGTGACCTGACGCGAAAGCAGAAGCTCCTGTTTGAATCGGGCGAGAATCGAAGGGCTGGAAGCCATTTCCGCCCGGATCAGCTTAAGGGCCACAGGACGATCGAGTTCGCGGTCCTGCGCCTTGTAGACGGCGCCCATACCGCCTTCACCGAGAAGTTTGAGAATTTCATAACGGCCGCCCAGAACCACTCCAGGTTCCAGCGTGGCCGGGCTCTGCGGGCGAGTGTAGCGAGATGCGAGAGGCGGCAGAGGTGGCAGCATACCCTCGATGATCGTGGCATCAGGATCGGTGATCGGAGCCTCGGGCACCGAGGAAGGCGCGCCAAAATTCACCACCGTGGGAGCGTCGGAGTCCGGAGGAGGGTTCGAGCCTGAACTGTCGCCCTTGGCCGGAGCCCCAACTCCGCCCCCCAAAGATGGATATGCCCGATCTTTGCGAGCAAGTGAGTCCTTTTCTTTCATCTCTCGCCTGGGTCGGGGGGAAAGCATGCAGCCCAGCACACAGCTGCACGCGACATCTCACAAGTATATATCCGCAACTACGCCGTTGCACTAATCAATGAAGAAAAACGGGCCTTGCCAATGCAACCATCGACAGTGCATGCACAGTCCCTCCCGAGGCGCCGCCTCCGCTATTTTGATCCGCGAACCGCCGGGCGTGTTTCCCCGCGGATTAACCGCTTCCAAGAATGGCTCCTGGGTCCCGTTACCGTCGTTACGTTTCCGACGCTTTCCGGGCAGGTTCTAATTCGTTACATCGGGGAAGAACGATGCTTAGGGTACGAACCTTCTACATCTATATCTCGGTTGTCCTGCTATCAGCCACACTCTGTCAGGCTCGCGATCTGGCCGTCGTCGTAAACAAAAGCAATTCCACTTCTAGCGTGTCGCCGGCCGAGTTGCAGAAACTGCTGAAGGCGGCTACGGCGACTTGGCCCGACGGCAAGAAAGTCAGAATCTTCCTCACCGATCCGGGATCCGCTGAAAACAGATCGATTTTGCAGCGGTTCTACGAGATGGCTCCGGCAGACATCAAGAGCAAGGCCGATATTCACATCGTCGGGTCGGACGAGATCGTTTTGACAATGGTGGCTGGGAATCCCGGAGCGATTGGTCTCGTCAATGTCTACTCGATAACCAGCCAAGTGAAGGTTCTCAAGATAGACGGAAAACTGCCCTTGGAGCCAGGCTATCCGCTTCACGGCAATTGAAGGGAAGAACGAAGAATTATGAAGATTCCACGCGTCTCAAGCGTATTGCCATTCATGGTTCTTGCAGTGACGATCTGTGCACTCGCGTCAGCCCGCGCAGCCGAGGCAGGTGCTCCCTCTCGGCTGCCGGTTACCACCTCTTCCCTTAGGGCGGCGCGTGTCTTCGAGAGTGCGATGGTCCATTACGAGAATCATCGCTGGAACCTCGCCCTGGATGATTGGAACAAGGCGATTAAGCTCGACCCGAAGTTTGCCCAGGCATACGTGTGGATCTGCTTGACGACCGCAGATCCTGCGGAGGAGTCGCGGGATCGCGCAAAAGCGGAATCGCTGATGAATGCCGTCACGCCGGGAGAGCAGTTGCTGATCCGCTGGATGGCAGGCGTCCACGAGAATCGGTATGTGGAAGGCATCATGGCTATGAACGATATGTTGGCCATGTTTCCTCACGACAAGCGGCTGAACTTCATGGTAGGTTACTGGCTCTTCCGCTGGCAAGATGAATATGAGGTCGCGAAAAAGCTGACGTTGCGGGCGCTGGCGGATGATCCGAATTATCCGACTTGCTACAACCAGATGGGATACCTTTACTCGCGTACTGGAGACATCGACAAAGCGCTGGAGTATACGGCCAAGTACATCCAGTTCTTGCCAAACCAGCCGAATCCGCATGACTCTTACGGCGAGATGCTGCGATTCGCAGGACGTTATCAGGAAGCGCTGGAGCAATACCGAATCGCGCTGAAGATTGATCCGACCTTTTACATCTCTCAGAAGGAGTTGGGCGAGACCTACTCGATGATGGGCGAGGAAGCACAAGCTCGCAAGGAATACGAAAAAGCGATCCAGCAGGCTCCCGGTAACGGCGCGAAAGCGGAATACATGCAGAAACTGGCGTTGACGTATGTCCGCGAAAAGAAGTATGGGGACGCGGATGCGGCGTACCTGGATGCCGCGGCCAGCGCGCGAACGATGAAGCAGTGGATCTGGGAGGCGCGCGCTTACCGTGTCATGGCTATGTATGAGCCGGATCAAGCAGCGGCCATGAAGAATCTTGATCAAGCGGAAGCGCTATTGGCAGCAGCCAGTGGCAAGGTTGCCCCGCTTGATCTTGAGGAAGAGAGAGCACACGTTTTGCGGGTGCGGCTAGAGCGTGCCCTCGCCGCAGGCGATACCGCTGGGGCGGATAAGATCACGGCTCAGATCGACCAGATGGTATCTCAGGGAGCGAGCGTCAACACCCAACGGATCTGTCATGGTGCAATCGGAACGCTGCTGGTTGCACACAAGAACTATCCTGACGCCATTCCACAACTGGAAGAGGACATTGCGAATCCTCTTTCTATGAAACTCCTGGTAACCGCCTATCGCGAGACCGGCGACATGGACGATGCGCACAACCTGAGCAAGAAACTGGCGAGTTGGAAAGTGCCCAGCATCGAAGAGGCATTAGCGATGTCCGACTTTGCGTCCACGGAAAAAACTGTCGCCAACAAGAACTGATTCGTCAGGTGCGATAAACCCTCTGCAAAGTGATCTTCTGGATCATTTCGCTTCAATCCGAATTCGGCCCGCAGACAAACTCATCGACGATTTCGTTGGCAAAGCGTTTCTCAAGTTCCTTCCGGCAGCCGATCCCGTCTAAATAACCGGCAATCATCTGCGGCTCTTCTTTTACGTGCGATGGCCAGTCGTCATCTCGCCCCGTGAAGACCAGCCATAAACGCCCCGGGGTTCTGTTCTGGGTAACTTGTTCGAAATCACGCACGGCATAGTCTCGAATGGAACTGACGTTGGTCGGTCTTGGCTCCGGAGTTCTTTTGCAACATCCCCATCCAGTATTTCCGTAACGCAAGGTCGCCGGTTTCCAGTGCAGGATCTTGAAGTACAGCTTCGCTGATTCTTCCATCGAGGCATGAACATAAACCGTATCTTCGGGCACCATGTGCGTTTTTATGTAGACAAGAGCCCCCGCCGTATCTTCGTCCTCGAACCAGTAATTGGACCAGTTGTCGGAGCGGACGCCAAGCACAAATACCGCTACGATGCAGCCAGCGATGATCAACGTTTCAGCACACGCAGCCAATCGCGGTCGAATACGAGCAGTCAGAGCCGTCCAGAAGCTTTGAAGCATGATTCCGGCGCAAAGTGCCATGCACGGCAACATGAAGAGTGTGAGCCGGCGGGAATTAACGGGATAAAGACGAACCAGATTGAGCAGGAACAAAGCGCATAGTGGCGCCAGACAAAGGGCGAGTGCGACGAGATGCCGTTTGTTGCGTCCAAGTGCTGTAATGGCAGTCCAGAAAGCGACAGCACATCCCACCGTGATCAGCAGCATGGGGATATAGCCAAGTGACGACAGCATCGATCTAAGAATATTCTTCGTTCCAATCGGGAGATAGAAGCAGACGAACATGCCAAGAAAATATTCGATGTAGAAGCGCAGAACTCCAGACAGGTACTCGAAGCGCGGGTACCCGCCGCTCCAATAATCAGTAAGCAGCCGAGACGTGTTTGGTCGCACGAAACACCAGTAATTCACGCTGGAGATCGCGAGGGCGAAAACGCCTATAGCTGCGCTCCTCCGCAGCCTGACCTTCCACGATTCATTGGGCGAGAAGTTGCCGTCCGGGTGGGCCAATCCCAGCGCGATCACGGCTACTGGGACAAAGATGACGGCGGGATAAGACAGGAACAGTGCAGCGGCAAATGCTATCAGCGTAAGGACAAACCGCCCGTGATCGGGCCGCTGCAGATAAGTCCAAAGCACGAGCAGAAGCAAGCAACTGGCGGCCACGTCCCCGGAGTATTGTTTTACCTCTTTTGAGAACACCACGGCGGGCGGGGAAAGCGCCATCAATGTCGTGCATAGGACCGCAAAGGCCGGGCGCAAGATCTGGCGACTGAGCCATGCCATCAATACGAGTGACAAAATCGCGAGGCCAAAAGGGATTGCACGAAACGACGCCACGGAAATTCCGGCAACGCGAACCGTTCCTCGCTCCAATAACAGAAACAGAGGCGGAGTTGTCTGCAGCCACGTCGAATACCGAAACATGTGCCAACTGCTATCGGCCAAGACAGAGTTCGCAACCCACGCCTCCGCCGACCAGATGCTTTTGTCAATGTGATTCAGGCGCGGCAGCGCGCCACCAAGCACCACAAACGCCAGTGCGAACGCCGTGGAGGCCCGGCGAATCACGCTTGAGCACTCACCTGCGCTTGCGAGCCCTTCGGGCTGACCCCTGATCTGATTTGGAGTGAAATCGGGTTGGGTCGGAGATGGTCCCAATTCGGTTGAAGGATTCGGCATAAGCGATACTCCCGCAGCCGGCCGGAGATCATCGCGGATAATTGGTCGATACTGTTTGTGATCCGTGGCGCGCGCCGTGCAATCCACCCCCCAGCCTCAGATTCAACATGTGGTCGACAACCCGATACTTCGATGCTTCCCATGTAAAAAGCACGAATCGGTTCACTTTCACTTCTCGCAGCTTCCCCCATTTGTTTGTGACTCGGGTGCACCAGTGCGCCGGGATATTGTCGGCCCAGTAAAAGCCATATCCCTTGGTGAATCCTTTCGAACGGAGATGCAGCATCGCGCTGTTCTGGAATGCCGGCGATATGCCGCCCCTGCGCTCGTTGGGTACGACGAAGATATCGAAGGTGTAGACGTAGTCTTTCGACCAGTTTTGGAAACCGAATCGCCGCAGATCTGGGTGCAATGTGTGAAGATTCTCCACGGAATCGGCGGCCCAGTACCAGGTGTCGCCAATGATGAGATTGCCGCGCACGAGTGCAACTCCACCGTGGCCTCGCTTCAAATTGCGCTGCGCCTTTAGCCTCCTGCTTTTGAGTGCGAACTCGTAGTTGCGGTCGGCCAGCAGATCCTCATTGATTTCAACGACTTTCAAACCGAAGCTCACCAATACTTCCGGACGGTCCGGTATTTCGCTCAGATCCTTCTCCACGACGATCGCCGGGCGATGCAGGAACACCAACTCCTTCAATACAAAACGCCATCCATTGAGTCGCGCCAGATCCCGGAATTGTGCCGCACGCATCTTTAGGATGTCGAGCATCTGCTACTCCCCTGGATATGCAGAAGATTTGGTTCAGCCGTGCACCAGCAAACACGGCCCGCGGAATAGTTGGGTGCTTTGTTTCTGGGGGAGTGGAGAATCACACAAGCGCAGGCCGAAGCAGTGACAGTTGTGACATTACCCAGTCGCGCTGGAATTAACTGTGATGCCAGTCACTCGCGAACGTGGCGACCGTCACAAGTGGGAATGGGAAGAGGATTCCGGCTTCGCGTCGATCCAGCGGCAAGCTTAATGAAAGTCCTTCAATATCCCGACTTCTTTTCGATGACATTCAAAAGGGCGTCTCCGCGCTTGAATCTATCCAATTGCGTGAGGAAGAATCGCATGGAGTTGTCCAGCCAGTCGGGCGTGTGGTCCGCGCAATGCGGAGACAACAAAACATTCTCCAACGAGTAGAATGGATGCCCTTGTGGCAACGGCTCTTGATCAAATACATCGAGGGCTGCACCACGAATTCTGTTCTCCGACAGTGCTCTGATCATTGCCGTCTCGTCGATTGTGGGGCCTCGGCCGATATTGATGATGACGGCATTCTTCTTCATGGCGGCAAATTCTGGCGTTCCGATCAGACCTGTCGTCTGCTCCGTCAAAGGGAGCGACACGACCACGTAGTCACAGCGAGAGAGCATCTCCAAAATCTGTTCGGGCCCGTAGAATTCGTCGACCAGCAAATCTTTTTCTGATCCTCTGGTCGCTCGCCGTTTTAATGCAAGCACTCTCATGTCCAGAGCGCGGGCTCGAACCGCGACGGCGCTGCCAATGCTTCCGTATCCCACAATCCCAACTGTTTGCCCTGAGATCATGTTTATGTCGAACTGTTCCCAAACCCCCGCCGTCTGGTTGCGAATCATGCGGCGAAAATCCTTGGCGAAATAGAGGATTGCCGCAAGCGCAAACTCTCCAAGAGAAGGGCTGAAAACACCACCGGCGTTTGTGAGGATGACTTCGCTATCGATTAGTTCCGGGAATAGCACCTGTTCCAGACCGGCGGACCGGGAATGAATCCAGCGTAAGCGCGGCGATATAAGAAACACATCGCGGAGAAAAGCCAGACCGCCCGACCAGTTCAAAATGATTTCAGCATCTTGTGCCGCTCCGGCAAAGTCCGCCAACGAAGCTCCGATCACAATCGTCGCTTTCTGACGCAGCTCCGCCAGGAACGGGATGTTTTTGTCGCCAGGCGCAGTCAGCACGAGCAATGTGATCTCGCTCATAGGCATGGAATCAAAGAACTTCTATACTACGTCCGAGATTCTAGCGAATGACCATCAGTTCGTCTGCCAAGCTTTCGCGAGCGGTAAATATTGAAGATTTGCGCGAGTTGGCGCGCCGACGTGTCCCGAGAATCGTTTTCAACTACATCGATGGCGGCGCGGAAGCCGAGTGGACTCTGCGCGAAAATCGCCGAGCGTTCGAGGCGGTCACTTTGCGGCCGCAGCATGCGTTTGCCGTGCCATCGTGCGATTTGCGAACTCGCGTTCTCGGCTTGGATCTGTCGATGCCGGTACTTCTGGCTCCGGTCGGTTACCTGCGCGTCATGCACCCCGAGGGTGAGGTCGCTGCCGCACGTGCCGCGGGCCGCGCTGGAGTTGGTCTGATTCTATCCACGGTCTCGGGACACCGGCTCGAAGATGTCAAAGCGGCATCAACGGGACAAGTCTGGTATCAGCTCTATCTGACTGGTGGCCGCGCGGCCGCCGAGAGTGCAATGCGGCGAGCAATGGATGTTGGCTACTCCGTGCTCGTTATTACGATCGACTCGAACGTGATCGGATTCCGCGAGCGCGAGGCGCGGGATGGAATGGAGCAGCTTCTCCGCGGCAGTTTCTTGTCGAAGATTCCCTTCGCGCCGCAGGTTCTCGCGCGCCCGCGCTGGCTCGCGCGTTTCCTTCTCGATGGCGGCCTTCCTGACATGCCGAACATTGTTACTCCGGAAACCGGTGTTCTCCGCGTTCGTGACGCTCACACGGCCATGAAGCGCGAGGCATTCTCCTGGGATGACATGCCGTGGATACGCGCGCTCTGGAAAGGTCCGATCGTCATCAAGGGCGTGCTCTCGGCGGAGGACGCGAAGCGGTCGCTCGACAACGGCGCGGTAGCCGTTGTCGTATCCAATCACGGCGGACGACAGCTCGATGGCGTGCCCGCAAGCTTGCAAGTTCTCCCCGAAGTCGTTGCGGCCGTCAATGGCCGGGCTGAAGTCTTGATGGATAGTGGAATTCGCCGCGGGTCCGACATTGTCAAAGCAATCTGTCTGGGCGCACGCGCCGTGCTTTGCGGACGCGCTTATGTCTACGGTCTCGCTGCCGCCGGAGAAGCGGGCGTAACCCGTGCACTCGACATATTGCACGCCGATCTGGAGAGATGTCTCAAGCTGTTGGGCTGTCCTTCCGTCGTGGCCTTAAATGAATCGTACGTGCGGGTGACGCACTGCTGAGAGTGTGCCGGAGCTTGCCTCTTTCATCTCGAGCTCCGCAGTTTTCCGCGAACCGCAAGCCATGATAAGGTGCTCCCGCACGGGGTTATTGCGTCAGTTGGAGGGAAGGAATGCAGAGGCGCACATTTATGAATCTTGCTGCCGGGGCGACCACGGCGCTGGCGTTGGAGCCGCTCGGCTTTGCTTCGGAACAAGAACGAAAAAATCCAGTACCTTATCCGGATCCCGCCATCGAAGTCGTTGATCCCCGTTTCGCAAAATGCCGGATTATCAGCGCTGCGGTCGAGCGTCTCTATACCGGTACGCGCTGGGCGGAAGGGCCGGTATGGTTTGGCGATGGACGATATCTTCTGTTCAGCGACATCCCGAACAACCGTATGCTGCGCTGGCAGGAAGAAACGGGAGCAGTCAGCGTCTTCCGCAATCCTTCGAATTACAGCAATGGCAATACTCGCGACCGGCAGGGCAGACTGCTTACCTGCGAACATGACGCTCGCCGTCTTACGCGAACGGAATACGATGGCGCCATCACGGTGCTCATGGATCGTTTTCAAGGGAAGATGCTCAATGCGCCGAATGACCTTGCGGTGCACTCCGATGGAGCGATCTGGTTTAGCGATCCTGGTTACGGCATCATGTCGAACTATGAAGGGCATAAAGCCGCTTTCGAATTGCCCGACAATGTGTACCGCCTCGATCCGAAAACCCGCGAAGTGACCATCGTTGTCGGGGATTTGGATAAGCCCAACGGCATCTGCTTTTCTCCCGACGAGAAACGCCTCTACCTCGTGGATACAGGCGTGCCAAAGCGTCCCACCGATCCGCATCCGATTTACGTGTATGACGTCGTCGATGGCGTGCGATTGGCCAACCGGCGGCTTTTTGTGAATATGGCGCCTGGAACCTCCGACGGAATTCGTTGCGACGTTGACGGCAACATCTGGTCTGCGGCGGGATGGGGACCCTCTGAATACAACGGCGTGCATGTGTTCGCGCCGGATGGCACGCTGATCGGGAAAATCCATCTCCCGGAAACCTGCGCCAACCTGTGTTTCGGAGGAATCAAGAAGAACAGGCTGTTCATGGCTGCGAGCCAGTCTCTCTACGCACTCTACGTCGGGACCGAGGGAGCCCAAATCCCGTGAGCCCTCAATCGCCCAAATGTGACTAAGATTCTAGCGGCTTCAACTCACCGACGACGAACCAGTAAGCCAGAACCCCGGCGAAAAGAATGATCGAAGCGAGCTCAAACCCTGGAACATATGATCGAAACGATGCAATCAAGAATCCCACCGCAAGAGGCGCAATGATTCCGGCGAGGTTTCCCGCAAAGTTTTCTGCTCCCGTCCAGATTCCAACGGCCTCGTGTGGTGCGCACGATTGAAGGATCGCGAGCAGGTTTCCGGTCGCAAGGCCGACCAGGGAGGCTCCAATCAACAGCACGATCGCAATTCCAGTGTGTGCGGTGCGCATAGCTGCGATAAGAAAAACACCCATACTGAAGGCCACGGTGACGATTCCCTTCCTCGTCCTGGTTTCATCCCAACCACGCCGGATTAAGCTGTCGGCGATCCATCCTCCGATCGGTTCGGCAATTCCGAACGCGAAGAACGCGAGCGAAGCATAAAAGCCCGCCTGCACAATGCTCAGGTGGCGAATCGTTACTAGATAATCGGGCAGCCACGTCACCAGCACATACCAGTAGTAGTCGAAACAAAAGAATCCCAGGCAGATTCCCAGCAAATTGCGATTCAACAGCGTGCCCAGGATGGAGTTCGCAGCGCGACCAACGGAGGCCACATTGCTCTGCGAGGCTGCGTTTCTTTGCAAGCTATGCAAGCGACGAGAAAAAACTGAGAGCCAGGGCGCGATCCAGACAAGAGACGTAAAACCCAAAATGACAAAAGTGCGGCGCCATCCGAGATGAACGAGAAGCCAGGGGACCAGAATGCCTTCAAGGACCAATCCGGTGCGGGTGCCGAAATCGAAGAGCCCGGAGGGCAGCCCACGCTCTTTCGGCGCGAACAACAGGCTGACGATTTTCGTTCCGCCCGGCAAGTAGATGGACTCGCCGACGCCAAGAAGAATTCGGAAGGCCAGCAGCATCGCAAAACTGCTCACGATTCCGGTAAGGCCCTGCGCGAATGACCAAATCGCGAACGCTGCGGCGTAAAGCCAGCGCAAATCGAAGCGATCCGCGCACCAGCCGATGGGAAGCTGCATGAGCGCGTACGACCAGAAAAACGAAGAAAGCAGCAGGCCCTTGGTTTCGGCAGAAAGTCCGAAATCTCTGGAGATCAGTGGCAGCGCGAAGGAAATTACGGCGCGATCCAGGTAGTTGATGAGCGACGCGGCGAAAAGCAAACCGACGATCGTCCAGCGCCGCCTGTTTGATATGTCCAAAAAGTCCATTTCTGTGGCTGCCGCGCATTCTCGCCTTGGGATACTAACTGTTGAGCTGGATTCGCGCCACGCGAAGCGCGAAGAAGGAGGCGGCCATGCCGTTCGCACGTGGCATCGCCGCGTGCCCATGCCTATTGCGGTAGGGTCCGTCGAGGCTTTGCATCGCTCCCCGGCCCGGAGGAATTCGAACTACCGCAGGGGTATGCAAACGATTGCAACCATTGCAAAATGTCTCATCTTGACACGGACTCGGGAGGGCGGTTCAATCGACGCAGCGGTCGAATTGCGTGGTGGGATCGCGCGGACAATCGGCCGGACCAAGGAAACCGTTTTCATGTTCAGAAAAATTTGGAAATCGTTATTCGTTCTCGGAACTGTCGCTTCCCTCGCACCCGTACTCTCGTTCGCGGAATCGAACCCGTGCGCTACCGCAGTCGGCTGTCAAGCAGCAATGCCCGAGGGTGGCTCCGCTACTGGATATCTCGTCGCGGCAGGGGTAATTTGCGCCGGCGCCCTGGTCTTGGGAAAGCGTCTTCGCAAAACTCGCGCGTCCTAAACCGCGCTAGCGCCGATTCTCGGCTGCGGTCCACAACTGTTCCGCACACTGAGTCACGTGGCGCGTGTTGATCGCGAAAATCGTGCGCTGGTAGATTTCCTCGGGCGAGCCCGTCGCCGCGACCTTCCGCAACAACTCCGATTTCTCGTAGAAGTCGAGCAGCGGCTTCGTGCTCCGCTCATACGCTTCCAGCCGCACTTTGATCGATTCCGGCCGGTCGTCCTCGCGCTGGAACAGCTTGCCGCCGCAGCGATCGCATTGGCTGTCGACTTTCGGCGGAAGGCTAGCGATGTGGTACACGCCCTTGCACTTCTCGCATGTGCGTCGGCCGCTGAGCCGGGCAACGACCTCCTCCGCGGAAAGTTCGTAGCTGACCACCGCGGTCAGCGAGATTTCCTCGTACTTCAGGAGCTTTTCCAACGACTCCGCCTGCGCTAACGTGCGCGGGAATCCGTCCAGGATAAACCCGCCTCCACAATGTAGACACCCTTTACGCTCGCGGACCATCTCCCAAACGGTTGAATCCGGGACGAGTTCACCGCGGCGCATGTACTGCAATGCCTCGCGCATGGCAGGGCTCAGGTTGCATTCGGGCTGGGAACCCACCGCTCGAAACACATCGCCGGTCGAGAGATGGCAGGCACCCAGCCGCTGATGCAGCAGGTCGGCTTGCGTTCCCTTGCCCACCCCTGGCGCTCCCAGTAAGACCAGCCGCCAAGGGCCTACCATCTCCTGCGGTCTGTCTTCGCAGTGGCCGTTCGGCCCCTGCAACCATGCTGCGCGATCGCCATTTTTTGATGAATCCATACCTTGGATATATGCGACGAATGTGGGCGAGGCAGTGATTGAAATCACAGCGCTGTGGATCGGGAAATCCACCACCGGCGTGCGGCAATTACCGACCAGATCGCTTCCACCAAGCCGAAAGGCCATGCGCCTTGCAGGAAGCCGTAAACCGAACCTAGGACGCACGCCGCGGCAAATCCGAGAATGAACCAAGGGCTACGCTTTTCAAAGGCATAGCAGACCACCATGGCCGTGACGGCGAATAAACCAAAAGCGGTTAAGGGAGTCATAGTTGTCAGGCGTTAGGCTTTGACGTATCCGGTCCGAATACTCCCGCTGGCGCACCATGCGGTAACAGTTTATCGGCTCAGCGCGTAATTGACCTGGATCTGAGTTTCGACTGTCACCGGCTGTCCCATCAACAGATACGGGCGGTACTTCCATTGTCGTACGGCGCTCACGGCAGAGCCCGCTAGCTCGATCGGACCGCTTACCAGTTCCAGGTTCGTGATGTCCCCGGCTTTGCTGATCTCGGCCTTTAGCACAACCGTGCCCTGAATGTAAGCCGCGCGAGCCTCGGAAGGGTAGACAGGATTCACTTTCTTGATCAACAGGCCAGTGGTGACGCCGCTAGCTACGTGCACTCCTTCAGGCTTTGCGAGCTTCGCCGAAGCCGCCTCGGAGTCGTCATTCTGCTCCGGTGTCGGCGCGGATGCCGCCGTCTTAGCCGACGTCAAAGGCGTGATGGAATCCAGCGTAGAGATGACCGCGTCCAGACCTTTCTCGTTCGAAGCGCCGGCATACCAAATCAGCAAATGATTGTTAGCTGTCGTGCAAATGATGGACTGGTGGCGGGCGCCTATACTGCGCGCCAGATCGAGGCGGTAGAACTCGCGCCCGGCCGCCGAGAACTGTTTCACGCTGGCGCTCGCTTTCGGCTTTTCGACCTGGGGGTGAGCAATCGACAGTTCAAGACTGCGTTTGCAATCGGTGGCCGGCTGGCGATACGCGACAAGAGTAAAGAATGGATTCGTTGCCGAAAGATTCGATTTCGGCACGTAAACTGCGGAGAGCAGAACGTCGGCTTTCTGCGGAGACTCGCCTGACTCCATCCTCTCCCGCGACATTTCGGTCGCAAGAATCCAATCATTGGAAAGCGGGTAGGCAAGGCCGAAATCTGCAACGGACTTGCGGGGTGGTGGCGCATCAGGTGGCTGGGGTTCGGTTTGCGCCTGAGCCACGGTTAAGGGAAGCAGCAGGCATATCCATAAAAACTTCTTCATATCTTCTCCATCCCCGGCGGGTCATGGCGCAAATAAATACGGGATCGATAAGTGACTTGGCATGGTCACGCATTCGCCTTGATCATCTGTTGCGCGTGCTTGCGGGAGGTCTCGGTCAGCTTGGCTCCGCTCAACATGCGGGCGACCTCTTCGGTGCGCTCTTCGCCCGTGACGGCGCGGATGCTGGTCCGCGCGCGGCCTCCAGATTCTTTTTTCTCGATCACGTAGTGATGATCGGCGAACGTGGCGATCTGCGGCAGGTGCGTGACGCAGAGGACCTGATTCGTGCGAGCCAGAGCCTTCAGCTTGTTTCCCACAGCTTCGGCCGCGCGCCCGCCGATTCCAGTGTCGATTTCGTCGAAAACCATCGTCTTGGGTGTGCCCCATGCCGCTCCGCTTTTGCGAGACATGGGAGATTGATGATCGGCGCGGTTGCCCCATCCTTGTCGCGATTTGTGCGAAAGGGCGGGAGTTTTGGCTGCGTCTACACTGGCTTTCAGCGCCAGCATTACTCGTGACAACTCCCCGCCCGAGGCGATGTGCTCCAGTGGACGCAACGGCTCACCCGTGTTGGTCGCAATCAGATAGACGACTTGGTCGATGCCTGAGTTGGTCCAGTTGGGCTTATCTTCCAGCGTGGTCACGCCAATTCGGAATGTCGCCTTCATGGCAAGATCGTTGATCTCGGCTTCGACAAGCTTTTCCAGCTTATGCGCTGCCTCAGCGCGTTTCTTCGACAACTCGCGGGCGACTTCGAGATAAGCTTTTTCGGCCTTCGCCAGCTCGGATCGCAGCTGCTTCAGGATTTCATCTTTGTTCTCTACTTCCGAGAGCTTGCGCGCGACTTCGGCACCGAAGTGAATGACATCGTCGAGCGCGGGGCCATACTTGCGTTTCAGCCGATCGAGCAGGGCGAGACGATCTTCCACTTGCGCCAGATGCTCGGGCGAGGCGTGAATGCCTCCGGCGTAGTCGCGGACGGTCGCGCCGACATCTTCCACGCTGATGCGTGCAGATTCAAGGGAAGCGAGCGCTTCCTGAAATTTCGGCTCGTAGCGGGCGATCTCTTCGATCTGCTTTTGCGCGGCACGCAGCGAAGACGCGGTCGATCCGCTGCCTTCGTAAAGCAGATCGAAGGCGTTCATGGCAGCGTTGTAGATTTTCTCGGCGTTAGCGAGAACCCGCTTCTCGGTTTCGAGTCGATCGTCTTCTCCCGCTTCGAGGCGTGCATCTTCGATTTCGCGCTTCTGGAAGATCCAGAGATCGACCAAGCGGAGGCGATCCTGCTCGCCGCGTTCGAGTTCATCGATGCGGGAACGAATTCCTTTCCATGCTGCAAAGGCAGTTTCGACCGGTTCGAGGTTGCTGCCTGCGAACGTGTCGAGTAAGACGAGACGCGCGGGGCCGTCGAAGGCGAGGATCGATTCGTTCTGCGCGTGGATGGTCGCCAGGTGCGGCGCGAGCAGGCGCAACACGCTGACCGTGGCGGGCTGATTGTTGACGAAGACGCGTCCTTTGCCGCCGGCGGCGATTTCGCGCCGAAGGATGATTGAGGTATCGCCAGATTCGTCTCTATCCAAATCCAAGCCGTTGCCTTCGAGAATTTTGCTGACTGATTTTTCTGCCGCGGCTTCCACCTCGAATACCGCCGAAACCACGGCCCGCTCCGCGCCCGCGCGAATGACCTCACTCGAAGCCTTGTCGCCGAGCAGCAGGGCCAGCGCGTCGATCAGGATCGACTTCCCGGCTCCGGTCTCGCCGGTGAGCAGATTGAGTCCTTGGCCGAATTCAACGGCCAGGTTGTCGATGACGGCGTAATTTTCGAGCCGCAGTTCTACGAGCACAAAATCCTCAAGGCAACCTCTTCGCCACGGATCAACCCAAATTGACCCAGATCGTGCTCGGGACGTCATCCTGAGCGGAGCCGCTCTTCAGGCGTAGCGAAGGATCCCGCGAGTACCGCCGCTATATTGTGCACGCGAGATCCCTCGCCGCGCTCGTGAAAACGCGGGCCTTCGGGGCGCCCTTCGTGAACCGGTCATGCCGACGCTATCCGTTGCGATTTCCAGCGCAGCATAGCATGAAAGTAGAGCTACGGGATGAGGAGTGAGAACGCCCGCTCAAGCCGAAGGCTGGATTGAGAGGGCCACCCGCCGGTCAACTGGCGGCTGTTTCTTCTTGCGTCCCGACTAGGACGGGCGCTGAGGGTTGAGGCGGCAACGCTGCCAGATACTTGGCGAAGCTCTCGTTGAAGAGTGCCCCAGGCCGTTTTTCGCGCAGCAGTGCCACGGCATCCGCACCTTTCATTCCGAGATAAGTTAGCACCAGCCCCGCGACCAGAGCCGATCGATTGAGGCCCATGCCGCAGTGCGCCAGAACTCTTTCGCCGCTCGCCACCAGCTGAGCGCCCAGCCTCGCCAGTGCGTGGAGTTTGTTCAAATCCGGCAAATCTTCGTCGTAGACGGGAAAATAGACATAAAGCATGTGATTGGGAACGCATGGAATACCCAGATCGACATCACCGTCTAAGTCGATCACCGCCGTAATACCATGATCTTCAATCGGCTGCCAGTCATCAATCGCGGGTGAGATAAACAGCTGACCCCGCTTGTCCAGTGGTATGAGATCCATGCGAAATCGCCCCGTGCTTGGGTATTATAAGCCGCGGCAGGTGCGCATCACAGTCAACGCCAACCCGGGCGCGGTCGCCTGGCTCTTTGCTTTACAATAATTCCCATCCAACCGAGCCGATACGAATTGACGCGAATTCTCATCTAAACTGAACTCATGTCCATTGCTGGGCAGTACGCTGTTGAAACCGATCCTGCCTCGATTCCGGCTACCATGCTCGCCGCCGTGTATCGCGGCGTGAATGACGTTCGCTTGGAAACCGTGCCTGTGCCCAAGATCGGTCCCGGGGAGATGCTGGTTCGCGTGCATTCCTGCGGCGTGTGCGGCACCGACCTCAAGAAAATTTCGACTGGGTCCCATTCGGCTCCGCGCATCTTCGGGCATGAAACCTCTGGCGTCGTTACGGCTGTCGGCGAAGGCGTGACGAACTATAAGCCCGGCGATCGCGTTGTGGTCTTCCATCACATCCCCTGCCGCGAATGCTTTTATTGCCGCAGCAAGACCTTCGCCCAGTGCGAGACCTACAAAAAAGTCGGCTGCACGGCCGGATTCGAGCCTTCCGGCGGAGGGTTTGCCGAATACGTCCGCGTGATGGATTGGATTGTGGAACATGGCACCGTTCGCATCCCGGATGGCATCTCATACGAGCAGGCTTGCTTCGTGGAACCGGTGAACACCTGCATGAAAGGGATCGAAGCTTTGCGGCTCGAACCGGGCGAAACCGTCCTGACGATCGGGCAGGGTCCCATCGGTATCATGTTGAGCGTATTGGCCAAACGCGCCGGGGCTCGGCTCATCACTTCCGATTTGTATCCCGAGAGGCTTAGAATAGGAGCAAGTTTTGGGTTAGAGCGTACAATCGACGCATCGCGGCAAAACGTAATCGAACGGATTCGCGAACTCGCCGAAGGTCGCGGAGCCGACGCGGTGATTCTCGCGGTAGGCGGGAACGCGCTGATTCGTACTGCGATGAATGGGGCTCGTCCGGGAGGGCGAGTTTTGCTTTTTGCGCAGACACAACATGGCGAGGCCGTGATCGATCCGGCGGCGGTCTGCGTGGACGAGAAGACGCTGCTGGGTTCCTACAGCGCATCCGTCGATTTGCAGGAAAATTCGGTGCGTTTCGTGATGAATCGCGAAATGGATCTGGAGCGGCTGGTCAGCCATCGCTTTCCGCTGACGCAGGCGACTGAGGCGATTGAGCTGGCGGCGCATCCGCAACCATCGTCGATGAAGGTCGTGATTCAGCCCGGCGCGGGCTGGGCTTCGTAAAAATTGGAAGGAATGTTGCAGTGAACGGAAAAATGACGGCTGCCGTCTTGTACGGCAAAGAAGATCTGAAGATTGAAAAAGTTCCCATCCCCCGCGTGGGCGATGGAGAAGTTCTGGTCAAAGTGCAGGTTGCCCTGACCTGCGGCACCGACTTGAAAGTCTTCCAGCGCGGATACCACGCGCGCATGATCGTCCCTCCCGCGTTGTTCGGGCACGAACTCGCCGGGGTAATTGAAGAAGTCGGCAGCGGCGTTAACGGATTCAAGAAGGGCATGCGCGTGGTCGCGCTGAATTCGGCGCCCTGCCAGATGTGTTTCTACTGCTCGAAGCATCAGGAAAATCTGTGCGAAGACCTGTTGTTCAATAACGGCGCGTATGCCGAATACATTCGCGTGCCGCGGCGCATCGTGGAAGCGAACATGCTTGTGATTCCGCTAAACGTGAGTTTCGAAGATGCGGCCATGACCGAACCGCTGGCCTGCGTGCTTCGCGGGCTCCACGAAACCGGGGTTGAGATCGGCGATACGGTCGCGATCATCGGAGGAGGGCCGATCGGTCTCATGTTCGTGCAAGTCGCGCGCGCGATCGGCTGCAACGTGATTTCGATCGTCAAGCGCGACGAGCAGGTGCAGGCCGCCAAGCAGATGGGCGCACACGATGTGATACAGACCACAAAAGCCGCGAATGTGGTCGACGCCGTGCGCGCGATGACTCCGCAGAAGCGCGGGTGCGATGTGCTGATTGAAGCGGTCGGCCGGCCCGAAGCCTGGGAGTGGGCGGTTGAAATGGTGCGCAAGGGCGGGTGCGTCAACTTCTTCGGGGGATGCGCCAGCGGAACCAAGGTGCAGCTCGATACGAACCGGCTGCATTACTCCGAGATCACCCTGAAAGCGACGTTCCATCACACGCCGGAGACGGTCCGCCGTGCGTTCGGCTTGATTGCCGCCAAGAAAATTCGTCCCACGGATTACATCACCGGGGAAGCGCCTCTGTCGCGCTTGCAGCAGGTTCTGCGTCACATGCTGAACCGCGGCGGCGATATCAAGACGGCGATCATCCCCGGACATTGAGTCGCGTGTACGGTGTGCCGAGTACCTAGTACGAGTCGCCAAATTCTTAGCCGTAGGGCAAGACTCGGAAAGGGCACGACTTCAGTCGTGCCGTCACATGCGCGCAGGATTCCGGCTTTAGCCGCTGAGGTTGCTAACCCGGAAGCCGTGCCCTTCCCAAGACCACTTATGAGGCAACTTCTGGAAAAACCAAGTCAGCCCGTGACTGTTATTGACCAGCAGAACTCGTCGTTTGGTTGGTCCCGGCTTCCCGCGAGTTATGCGATTCCGTCAACGGCGCCATCACTGGAGGAAGCGCGTGAATACTGTGCTCGCTTGGCGCGCACGCATTACGAGAATTTCTCGGTTGCGACTTGGTTTTTGCCGAAGCGGCTGCGGCAGCATTTCTTCAATGTTTACGCCTATTGCCGCATTTCCGACGATCTCGGCGATGAAGTCGGCGATGCCGCCGCCGCTCTCGCTTTACTGGGTCAATGGCAAGGCGAATTGGATGCGTGCTATAACGGCGCGCCGAAGCATCCGGTGTTTGTGGCATTAGCCGAAACTGTGCAGCAGTTCGGAATTCCCAAGCACGAATTCTCCGATTTGCTGATTGCTTTCCGGCAGGATCAGACGGTCACACGCTTCGAAACGTTCGAAGATGTGCTTGGATATTGCCGTTACTCGGCGAATCCGGTCGGGCATCTGGTGTTATACCTTTGCGGATACAATGACGCCGAGCGGCAGCAGCTTTCCGATTACACCTGCACCGCGCTGCAACTCGCAAACTTCTGGCAGGACGTGAGCGTGGATTACGCCAAGGGCCGAATTTACTTGCCGCTTGAAGATATGCGGCGGTTCGAAGTCAGCGAAAACGACATCCGGTGCGGGCGGAATACTCAGGCATTTCGCGTGCTGATGCGATTCGAGGTAACGCGCGCGCATGAGTGGTTTCAACGTGGGCTGCCACTAGCTGCAAAGGTCGATCGCGAACTGGCGGTCGATATCGAATTGTTCAGCCGCGGCGGGGAGGAGATTTTACGTGCGATTGATAGGCAGGATTACGCGGTGCTAGGGAATCGTCCGGTGATCTCGAAGCCGCGAAAGCTGGCGCTGGTGGCGCGCGCGGCCGCCGGCAAACTCTTTGGAAACTTCTCGGACGCACGAGGATCTACGCGGATCCCAAATGACAAAGAACGAGAGAGGTCATCCGCGTGAATCTGCCTATTTCCGCCGAAAGGAACTCAGAGGCTGAGCGATGAGCGCGGGAACGCAGCAGGTGCCGATGCCGTGGACGCCGGCGGCCCCACAGTTGGAGATGGCATACTCCGTGTGCCGCGGCATCACGCGCACGGCAGCCAAGAATTTCTACTATGCATTTCTAGTCCTGCCGCGCCGGAAGCGCGAGGCGCTGTGCGCCGTGTACGCATTCATGCGGCGCTGCGATGACATCGCTGACGACGAGTCTTTGAGCCTGCCGGAACGGCGGCAGAAACTTGATACCTGGCTCGATGCCCTGCATCGCGCGCAGCAGGGCGAGCCAACGGATGATGCCATTCTTCTGGCGCTGACCGACGCCCAGAGACGCTACGCGATTCCTGCCGGGCTGCTCGATGAACTGGCGCAAGGCACGGCAATGGACGTGGAGGCCCGTGCCGGGGAGAATCAAAGCGGCGCTCAATCCCTTCCGGGCCTCACCGTACACTACAACACGTTCGAGGAGTTGCGGCAGTACTGCTATCGCGTCGCGTCGGTCGTAGGGCTGGTATGTATTCATGTGTTTGGATATCGCGATCCGCAGGCTGAACCGCTGGCCGAGCGCTGTGGGCTTGCCTTTCAGTTGACCAACATCATTCGCGACGTGAAAGAAGACGCGAGCATGGGCCGCGTCTACATTCCCGAGGAGGACCTGACGCGGTTTGGGCTTACTATTTCCGATCTCACCAATGCGCCCGATCCGGTACGAGTTCGTCCGTTGCTCGCGTTCGAGGCGGAACGGGCGCGCGAGTGCTACACCGCGGGCGATGAATTGATCCCCTACATCTCGGAAGATAGCCAGCCGGCATTGTGGGTGCTGGTGAATATCTATCGGCGGTTGCTGGAGAAAATCGCCGCGAAGCAGTTCGACGTTTTCACCGCAAAAGTGGCGCTCACCCGCTGGGAAAAAACGCGTGTGCTGGCGAAGGGCTTCCTGATGCGGATTATGTAAGTGTCGGATGATAAAGTTTTTAAGTTGTCATCCTGAGGCGCCTTCAGCTAGCGCCGAAGGATCTGGGCGAACCGCGCGAAGCGTCGCGATTTAGGCGGCGCAAGATCGCGCGTTTGGTTCGCATCCTCCTGGCGAAAAACCGCTGATGCCCTTACCTCCATCCCAACCCAGGGTTGCCATTGCCGGAGGAGGTCTCGCCGGACTAGCGGCGGCGTGTGCCTTGTCGGACGCTGGTTTTCGTGTGACGCTGTTTGAAAAGCGGCCGTTCCTTGGCGGGCGCGCTTCGTCGTATGAGCATCCGGGAACCGGCGAAGTTGTCGATAACTGCCAGCATGTTCTGTTTCGTCTCTGCACGAATCTGGTCGAGTTTTACGAGCGAATCGGAGTCGCCGATCAGATTCGCTGGTTCGATCAGATGAACTTTATCGAGCCGGGCGGGCGCATTTCAGTCATGAGATCGTCATTCCTGCCCGCTCCGATGCATACCGCGCCCTCGTTTTTTCGATTTTCTTTTCTCAGCACGGCCGACAAGCTCACCGTCACACGCGCGCTTGCGCCGCTCACCATGACCGCCCAGCACGACAACGGTCATTCGTTTCAGGAATGGCTCGGTCAGCATGGACAAACCAAAACTGCCGTGGCGCGCTTCTGGCGGCCGATTCTGGTCAGTGCTCTCAGCGAGGACCTGGATCGCATTTCGGTTTCAGCGGCGGCGCAGGTGGTGCGGGAATCGATGAAGTCTCCGCAGGCGCGGCATATGGGCGTGCCCATGATCCCGCTGACTGATTTGTACGACGCCGCTGGGGATTACGTGCGAGCGCGTGATGGAGAAATTCATTTTCGCTGCTCATTGGAGAATTTTGTTGGGGAGAGAACAGGCGTCCGGGTGCGCTTGGCAGATTCGGAGCAGAACTTCGATTATCTCATTATGGCGCTTCCTTTCGACGCGCTCGCGAGGGTTTTGCCGGATGCACCTGAGAGCGCCGGACTGAGAGAAAAAATCAGCCACTTTGAAAATTCTCCCATCACCGGCATTCACCTGTGGTTCGACAGGCAGATTTCCGATCTCGATCATGCCGTGCTGCTCGATCGGACCATTCAATGGATGTTCCACAAATCTCGCCTGCAGCCGATGCGTATGCAGGGGAATCTTACGCTTGCAAACAGCGCAACGGTGGGCTCCCCTCGGGCAGGAAATGGCAGCTACATCGAGCTTGTGGTCAGTTCGTCGAAGGCTCTGATCGAAAAATCGAAGGCTGATATTGTTGAACTTGCCCTACGCGAGGTTCGGGAATTTTTCCCGGCGGCACGCGAAGCCAATCTTGTGAAATCGACCGTGATCAAAGAAGTCAATGCTACTTACTCGCCCCGACCCGGGATCGATGCGCATCGTCCGGGCACCGTGACGGAATGGCCACGAGTCTTTCTCGCGGGAGACTGGACTGCGACCGGCTGGCCGGCCACGATGGAAGGCGCCGTGCGCAGCGGATATATGGCCGCAGAAGCGCTCGCGCGAGCGGCCGGCCGTCCCGCGACCTATATTTCTCCGGATCTGCCTCCCGCGGGGTTGATGCGGATATTCCGACACTCCTCACGGCGCCGAACATTCTGAGGTTCAAAATGTCCCACCTGTCCCGTTCAAGCGTGGGATCAGGGTGGAGCAACCGGGGAGCGGTTGCGAATGCAGAAGGTCTATTCCCTATTCGCGTTTGCTATAGTGGAATCGCTATCCAGAGTGAGGAGTGGCTGTGTCCAGCATGGCGAATGGCCTTGAACTGACGTCGCCCGCAGAGTGGGCAAAAGGGAAAGTCCTGTCGGTTCAGGAATACACGCTGCTCTCGCTGCAATCGATTGCCAACATTTTCCGCAAGCCGGTGTATCTCGCCGATATGGTGCAGCAAGCCGACCTGATCGGCTGGGGATCGCTGCCCATTGTGGTGCTGACCGGGTTCTTCACCGGCGGCGTGCTCGCGTTGCAGAGTTCCAACACGCTCGAACGATTCGGTTCGATCACTCTGATCGGTCAATTGGTTTCGACTTCCATGGTGCGCGAGTTAGGGCCTGTACTCACCGCCTTGATGGTCGCCGGCCGCAACTCCTCGGGCATGGCGAGCGAACTGGGCTCGATGGTGGTGACCGAGCAGATCGATGCCATGCGCGCGCTCGGCACCGATCCGATGAAGAAGCTGGTCACGCCGCGCGTCACGGCCACGGTGTTCATGTTGTTTTTCCTTACGATCATCTCGGATCTAGTCGGAATATTTGGCGGATTGTTCATCGCCAAGCTGATTCTCACCCTGGATGCGAGCCAATACTTGCACAATGCATGGCAGACGCTCGTGTTTCAGGACGTGTTCATGGGACTGATCAAGCCGGTGGTGTTTGGGTTCATCATCGCAACCATCGGCTGCTATTACGGAATGACTTCGCGGGGTGGAACTCAGGGGGTGGGACGTGCCACTACGCAAGCGGTCGTGGCAGCCTCGGTTCTCATTCTGCTCGTGGATTTGTTGATCACGAAACTTCTAATGGCTGCGCTGTCGTACAGGTAGTCATGTCGGCTCCTACTCTCCCAGTGGAACGTGTGGTCGAAGCGCAGGGGCCGCCACATGCTCCCGCGATCGTCTTTGAGGACGTTCATCTCGCCTTCGGCGACAATCAGGTGCTGCGCGGTGTTTCTTTCACCCTCCCGGCGGGTGAAACGAAGGCTTTGTTTGGTGTAGCGGGATCGGGAAAGAGCACGATCCTCAAGCTCACGCTCGGGCTGCTGCGTCCGGATTCCGGACGGATCGCTGTTCTCGGAAATGAGATTACCGACATGCGTGAGGCAGACCTGTTCCCGGTGCGCGGACGTCTCGGCATGGTGTTTCAGGAAGGAGCGCTGTTCGATTCGCTGACGGTCGCGGAAAACGTTGCTTTCCGGCTGATTGAAGAACGGGGCGTTTACGACGACGCCACGGACCGGCGCGTCCGCGAGGCGCTGCGCTTTGTGGAACTGGAGCATACGCTCAATATGTTCCCCTCTGAGCTTTCCGGGGGCATGCGGCGCCGCGTGGCGATTGCGCGCGCGATCATCACCGAGCCGGAATTGGTTTTGTACGATTCGCCTACCGGCGGGCTCGACCCGGTGACTTCCAATACCATCATCGAGCTGATTATGAAGCAGCGCGATGTGTATAAGAGCAGTTCCCTGCTGGTGACGCATCGGTTGCAAGATGCCTTCACCATGGCGACGCATCAGTTCAATCCCAAGAACAATCAGCTCCAGGCTCTTCCCCGAGGGCAGTATTGCGATGTTCCCATGAGCTTCCTCATTCTGCGCGATGGAAAAGTGATTTTCGACGGTGATATTCACCAACTGGCCCACACGAAGAATGAGTACATCCGGGAGTACATTTCGTAGCAGTGATCAGGGGCCAGGGCAAAGAATCAGGATTCAGTCACCGCAACGAGGGTCAGGCGCTCGGCGTTTTGCTGCTGGCGTGCTTTGCGAGAGATCTCAGTATCCCGTTTACGAGTCTTCCTACCTCAGCCGCCCGTTCCAGCAAATCTCGTGATTCCTGTGCGCCGATGTAACCCAGACGCCCGGAAATTACGAGCTGTGTTTCCAGCTCCATCAACGATCCAAGAGCATGGCCGAGAAACTGCTTGAACTCTCCTGTAGAAATTCTTGCATGCCCTTCTGCGATGTTGCTGGGCACGGAAATCGCGGCACGTCTTAATTGCGAGACGAGGCCACACAACTCTTCGCGGGGGAAGGTTCGCGTACAGCAATAGATTTCGTTGACAAGATCGACAGACTTCTGCCAGGCAAGCAGGTCACGATAGGATCGCACAGTCTTGTCGTTCATACCTCGGATTCTGATCCGGAATGCGCTGTCCGGATGTGATAAGTATCACGCCACCCTTGTGATTTCCCGAAAAAGGAAGGATGAGTGGATGCCAAGCGCTGAGCGGCTGCTGGCCCCTGGCCCCTAACCCCGACCCCTATTTACTGCCCTGCCGACAAATTCTTCCCCGCTTGCATGAACGCATCCACGTTGGACTTGTCGATCAAGTCGGAACCGGTGTCGACGAAGGCCGGAATCGGGGCGTAGCTGTCTTTGGACCAGTCTTCGTCGAGCGTGGGCGGCCTGTGATGATGCAGGCCATCAAGCATCTGTAGGCCCACGAACGCCATCGTGTACGGCTTCTGCGCGATGGTCGCGGCGATCATGCCTTTCTTAATCCAATCGAGAGTTTCCTGATCGGTGTCCA
>Ga0335072_10001729_pt1 | contig 34811 bp, 29 predicted proteins | sample Lox_Sample_21_FD_206725 | JGI IMG/M metagenome (GOLD analysis project Ga0335072, IMG submission 206725) | Soil microbial communities from Loxahatchee National Wildlife Refuge, Florida, United States - Lox_Sample_2.1 | ecosystem: Environmental > Terrestrial > Soil > Wetlands | place: USA... | reverse complement strand
GCCGTGCCTGCGCCGGCTTCGCCCGCGGCTACCAGCGCCGCTGGGTAGACGTGATGGCGCAGCAGACCCACGACATCCACGGCGCCCTGCCGCACCAGCACGACGAAATCGACGCCGCCAACCGCGCCGCCTTCGAAGAGAATTTCCAGATCATCAAGAAATGCTGGACCGAGGAAATGCTGACCTTCGACGGCAAATACTGGAAGGTCCCCGCCGGTGCCACGCCCTGGACGCTCGATACGACAGCGAAATACGGCAAGGGCGTGGAGAACGGCATTCTGCAAGCTGTCGGCGTGGTGCCGAAGCCGGTGCAGAAGCCGCACCCGCCGTTGTTCCTGCCGTTCGCGAGCAGTGAAAACTCCATCAGATGGGCGGCGCGCGAGAACGTCACGGCGATCCTGCCGCCGATGCTGCCGGTCTATGAAAACCGGCTGTACGACGTGTATGCCGAAGTCTCCGGCCGCCCGCGCGGCGAAGGCTGCGGCCTGCTGCGCGACGTGATCATCGCCGACACGGACGAAGAAGCACAGGCGTTGTGGCGTGACTCCGGACAATTCTCCGGCCGCGCCTGGTTCGAACCGTTCGGCTTCCGCCGCGGCCTGCAGGACCCGAACACCGGCACGTTCATGACGTCGCAGGAAGCGGTGCGCGACGGCTACAGTCTGGCGGGCACGGTCGATACGGTGATCCGCGGCTTGGAAGCCAACATGCGCCGCCAAAAAGTCGATTGGCTGTTCTGCTACACGTACAACGCACTGATCCCGCACGCGAAGCTGATGCGGTCGATCGAGACGTTCTGGACCAAGGTGATGCCGCGCTTTGCCTGATCCGCACTGGCCAGCGAACATACCGGGCGTTTGAAGCCGCCCGGTAACCGTCCCCCGGCTAGCCTGTCCCGCCGAAATGCCGCTGGCTTCCGCTTCCGTTGCCGAGGCGATGAGGGGTCATGAAAGCTGTCCGCGCGGGCTTGCTGGCAGGCGCCATCGTGTTCGCACTGGCTGGTGTGACCACAGCCTTGCTGGTGTTGCGCAATCATTCCGCAACGGCCGACGCCACCAAAATTATCCAAACCACCGAACGCATGGCGGTGTTCCCGAAACTCTCCGACCCGGCGAGCGTCACCGCGGAGTTTGACCTTCCGCTCAAGCTCAGCTCCACCGGCCGGCGCCAGACGCGTTGCCCGGGACGCCCGGTGCAGACCGGGCAGGAGTGGCACGCGCAGAACTGGTGGTTCACCGGCCCGCGCGACCAGAACCACCACCAGCCAATCTTTTTCCTGAGCCTGGAGGACCAGCCGGCGGTCTGTCCGTCCGATCCGCTATCGGCACTGGTCCGCGTCCTGTTCATGGACGTTCCCGGCTGGCGCTGCATCCACGCCGCCGATCTCGGCGACCAGGCACACTTGTTCAATACGGTGTCCCGCAGCCTGAAGTACCGCCTGATGCGGCAGGACATCGCCCGTCCGGATGGCAGCAAGGCGCGCGTTGAACTGAATTTCCTCGGCGACGACGACGACACGTCCTGCCTGTTCTCGGTCACGCTGGTGGTCAGGAACGCCTGACCACTCCTACCCAAGGAGGCATCGTAAACGGCGCAACCGCCCTGCCGGCTGCCGGCAGGCGGAAGCCGCGCGATGCCTGCAACCCCCCAGCCACCCCCGGTCTGACATCGCTTATGCAGCCCGCAAGGCGCCGGCCGTTTGGACAACGCGATCAATTTTTACAAGACTATCAGCATAATCGGTGGTTCGATGCCGCTTTACGCCGCCGGCCCGCGACGTTACGCGTTCTGCGCGATGCATGGCGCGCGACTGGCCGCGTCGGCGCGTGCGATCTGATGTCCGCTGTGTGTCGCAGTCCGTGTCTCGCGCCGCGGTTGAACATCGCCCGCACGCCGGCACGACAACCTGATGGGCCGCGGGCTGGTCATGCGAGCAGAGAGGAAGGACATGCCGCGTCACGAAGAACAAGCAACCTTGGCCTACAGCGCCGACGAGCTGTTTACCGTCGTTGCGAACGTTCGCGACTATCCCACGTTCGTGCCCTGGTGCAGCGGCGCACGCGTGCTGCGCGAGGATCAGGGCGGAGTCGTCGTTGATCTCGTCATCGGATTCGGCCCGTTTCAGGAGAGCTTCAGAAGCGAGGTCACGCTGGAGCGGCCGCGGGAGGTGAACGTGCGTGCCGTCGAAGGGCCGTTGGAGCATCTCACCAATACATGGACATTCACGCCGGCTGGAGACAAGACTCACGTCGATTTCGTTATCGACTTTCAATTCAAGAGTCACTTGCTTGACCACGTCGCAAATCAAATGTTCTACGAAGCAGCGACCCGCATGATGGGCGCGTTCGAATCCCGTGCGCACCTGCTCCACATGATGCAGCAGCGCAGGGCACAGCATCCGCCTGCTTGAACCGGTGGCCCGGAAGGCCATCGGTATTAGACCGGCTTTGCACGCCATCGCATCAGCGCCCCCAGGCCATCACACCGGTGGACCAGCCAAGGCTGCCCAACCCTTGTCACTGGCCGCAACCCGCGAGATAGCGGACCCATACACCCGCTCCGGGAGGACTCCCCATGTGGCCCATCCGCTCCGCCTTGTTCGTGCCCGCGCATCGCCGCGACTGGGTCGGCAAGGCGATCCGCGTCTCTCCCGGTGCCGCCGTGCTGGACATCGAGGACTCGGTCCCGCCCGACGCCAAGCCGCAGGCCATGGCCAACCTGCGCGATGAAATCGCCGAACTGCGCGCGGCCGGCGTCGGCGCCTTCGTGCGCGTCAACCCGCTGTCGGACCGCACGCCGGCGGAAATTGCCGCCGCCACCACCGAGGGCCTCACCGCCATCGTCCTGCCCAAGGCCGCCAGCCCTGACGAGATCCGCCGCCTGCACGACATGCTGTCATATCAGGAAGGCCGTGCCGGCCTGCCGCACGGCAGCGTCGGAATCTTACCCTTGCCCGAGACGCCGGAGGGCATGCACGACGCCTGCGCGCTGGCCAAAGCCAGCAAGCGCGTGAAGGGCATCCACGGCGCGATCAGCGGCCCGGTGTCTGGCGATTTCGCCCGCGCCTTCGGCTTCCGCGCCACCAGCGACGGCATCGAGCAATTGTACCTCGCCTCCAAGCTGGTGCTGGACAGCCGTGCCGGCGGCGCCCCCTACCCCATCGCCGGCATCTTCGGCACGCCGATGAACGACCTTCCCGCCGTCGAACGCCTGATCCGACGTGCCCGCGACGTCGGCTACACCGGAGTCGCGGTCATGCACCCGTCGCATGTCGCCGTCGCCAACGCCGTCTACCGCCCCACCGCGGACGACGTCGCCTATTTCTCGGGCCTGCTGGCGGCATTCGAGGCGGCGGAGAAAGCGGGACTCGGCGCCGTCAGCTATCAGGGCGCGATGGTGGACTACGCGATGCTGCCGTTGGCCCAGGAAGTGATGGCCGAGGCACGGCGCCTGGGCATGGTATAGCAGCGCCGCGCAACGACACCGCGTCACGACGATATCGAGGTAACAACGAATGACTCTGCGCGCAGGCCGTGAATTCCTGGCAATCCCCGGGCCGACGACTATCCCGGACGAAGTCCTGTCCGCGATGCATCGCCCCGCAGTCGACATCTATGCCGGCCCGCTGCTGGCCCTGACCGACAGCCTGCTGCGCGATGTCGCGCGCGTGTTCCAGACCAAGGGCCGCGCCTACATCTACATCGCCAACGGCCACGGCGCCTGGGAAGCCGCGCTGACCAACGTGCTGTCCCGCGGGGACCACATCCTGGTGCTGGAGAGCGGCCGGTTCGCCGTAGGCTGGGGCAACAATGCCGCACGTTTAGGCGTGGACGTCGAGGTGCTGAAGGGCGACATGCGCCGCGCCGTGCGGCCGGAGGAAGTGCAGGCGCGGCTCCGCGCCGACCGGCACGGCAGCATCAAGGCGGTGCTGGTAGCGCAGATCGACACCGCCTCGGGCGTGGTGAACGACATCGCGGCGATCGGCCAGGCGATGCGCGCCGCCGGGCACGACGCGCTGCTGATGGTCGATGCGGTGGCCTCACTCGGCTGCATGCCGTTCGAGATGGACGCCTGGGGTGTCGACGTGGCGATGTCGGGCTCGCAGAAGGGGATGATGACGCCGCCCGGATTGGGCTTCGTCGCCGCCAGCGACCGCGCGCGCGAGGCGCACAAAACCGCCGGGTTGCGCACGCCCTACTGGGATTGGACCGATCGCGATGGCGACGTGCACTACCAGAAGTATGCCGGCACGCCGCCGGAACATCTCTTGTTCGGCCTGCGCGCAGCGCTCGATCTGCTGTTCCAGGAAGGGCTGGAGAACGCCTTCCGCCGCCATCGCCTGCTTGCGGAGGCCGTGCGCCGCGCCGTGTCGGTGTGGGCAGAGAGCGGCGCGATCGGCTTCAACATCGCCAACCAGCGCGAGCGCTGCGATACGGTCACGGCCGTGCTGACGCCGGGCTGCGATCCGGAGGCGATTCGCGGGTACTGCAACCGGAATTGCGGCGTGGTGTTGGGGCACGGCATAGGCGAACTGTCGGGGAAGGCGTTCCGCATTGCGCATATGGGGCATGTGAACGCACCGATGATATTGGGAACGCTGAGCGTGGTGGAGATGGCGCTGGCGGCGCTGCGCGTGCCGTATGGGCGGGGTGGCGTGCAGGCGGCGATCGATTGGCTGGCGGGTGAGGTCAGGGATTAGAATGCCGCCGCGACGGAATTGGCGAGGCGGATGTTAGAGCGAGCGAAGCGAAGCAATCCCCGCCGGGAGAATGTGCGATCGTTCGTTGGGGATTGCTTCGCTTCGGGGATTGCTTCGCTTCGCTTCGGGGATTGCTTCGCTTCGCTTCGGGGATTGCTTCGCTTCGCTCGGGGGATTGCTTCGCTTCGGTCGCAATGACGTGTGGAGCGGCCACCGGCCGTCAGGGTCATAGCACTAACGCGTGTAGAGCCACCGGCTTACCAGCGTCTCCACGTCGTCGGTGAAATTTCCCCGCGGCCCTTCCTCCAGCAAACTTCCTGTCCGCATCACATAGACATAATCGGCGATGCCTAACGCGCCGCTGACGTTCTGGTCCACCAGCAGGATCGCCTTGCCGTCGCGCGCCAGGCCGGCGATCAGCGCGTAGATCTGCGCGGCAATGCGAGGCTCGATGCTGGCCGTGGGTTCGTCGATCAGCATCACCTTCGGGTCGGACAGCAGCGCGCGCGCAATCTCCAGCTGCCGCTGCTGCCCGCCGGACAGAGTGCCCGCCGGTTGCCGACGCCGCTCGCTCAGGATCGGGAATTGCGTGTAAGCGCGGTCGATGCGCTGGCGTACCAGCGCGCGGTCGCGGCGGAAGGACCAGGCGCCCAGCCGCAGATTCACCTCCACCGACAGGAACGGGAACAGACTTGGGCGCTGCGGCAGGTAGGTGATGCCGAGTCTTCCCATGCGATGCGCGGCGATGCCGGACAACGAGGTTTCGCCTATCCGCATGTCTCCTGACAACGCCGGTAGAAATCCGAACAATACTTTTAATAGTGTTGACTTGCCGGTGCCGTTGGGGCCGAGCACGCAGCGGGCCTGGCCGGCGACGACGTCCACCGACATGCCGTTCAGGATGTGGATGCCCGGCGTGTAACCGGCGACCAGGTTGCGCGCGGTCAGCACGGGTGCGGGATCAGATGCCGGCATAGGCGCGCAGCACCTCCTGGTTTTCGCGCACCTCGGCCACCGGGCCGTCGGCGATTTTTTGTCCGCGCGACATCACCGCCAGACGCAACACCAGCCGTTGCAGCGCCTGGATGTCGTGATCCACGATGACGAACGTTCGGCCCTGCGCATGCAGCTTCTGCACCAGCACGATGATCTCGTCGCGCAAGAACGGGTTCACGCCGGCGAACGGTTCGTCCAGGAACAAGATATCGGGGTCCAGCATCAAAGCGCGGCCGAGTTCCAGCAGCTTCTGCTGACCGCCGGACAGGTTCTTCGCTTGCAGCTTCTCCAGTGCCGCGAGGCCAAGAAATTCCAGATGCTGCCGGGCAGCGTGCGTGACGGCGGACCGCGTGGAATGCGGACGCGCGAGGCCGGGCACGAGCATGTTCTCCAGCACCGACATGCGGCTGAACAACTGGGTGATCTGGAACGTGCGTCCCACGTGCAAGGCGGCGAAGGCACTGGCGGCAAGTCCGTCGGCACGGCGTCCGCGCACGTAGATCTCGCCGCTGGCCGGCTTCGAATGGCCGGTCAGCATGTTGATCGTGGTCGTCTTGCCGGAGCCGTTGGGGCCGATCAGTCCGACCAACTCACCCGGATGCACCGCAAATTCGAGGGCGTTCACGGCAATGATGCCACCGAAACGTTTGGTCAGGCCGCGCGCTTCGATCAGGCAGGCCGTGGCAGCCGCCGGTGGAACGGGCATCATTCTGCCACCTCGCGCGCGGCTTTTCCTGTCCGCATTCGATCGACTCGCCGCACCTGGTCCCACGCCAGCGCGAGCAAGCCGTTGCGCGCGAACCGCATGGTCAGCAGCAACAGCGCGCCGAACAAGACCAGGCGCCATTGGCCATAGCTGCGCAATGCCTCTACCAAGAATTCGAGACCGAGTGCGCCGATGGTTGCGGCGATGATGCTCTCGGCGCCGCCGATCACGGCCATCGCGACGACCAGGCCCATCTGGTCCACCGAACCGATATCGGGTGTCAGGATGCCGATATAGTGGCCGAAATAGCCGCCGCCCAATCCGGCAAACGCGCTGGCAATGGCGAAGGCCAGCACGCGGAACCGCATCACTTTCACGCCGCCCGCGGCCGCGGCGTCCTCATTCTCGCGGATGGCGCGAAAAAAAAGTCCCCAGCGCGATGCCACCAGCGCCAGCATGACGGCGAGCGATGCCGCGAGCAGGATCACGCCGAGATAGTAGTAAGGGAGGTCGGAGCGGGTGTGAAACAAGGGGCTCACTTCCAGTCCGCCGGAACCGCCGGTGATTTCTACCTCGGAGACGAAGACGATGCGCAACACTTCGGAAAACGCGACGGTGAACAAGGCCAGATAGGGGCCACGCATGCGCAGGCCGACGAAGCCGACACCGCTGCCCACTGCCGCGCAGATCGCAACGCCGGCGATCATGCCGAGCGGCACCGGAATGCCGAACCACTTCACCAGCAGACCGGACGTGTAGGCGCCGAGTGAGACGAAGGCCATGTGGCCAAAGGAGAACTGCCCCGCATAGCCGGCGAGCAAGGCCCAGCTCGCGGCGACGATGGCGTAGAACATCGCCAGCACGCCGACGCTGAGCCAGTAGGCATTCACCAAGAACGGGAACGCCAATATGGCGACCACCAGTGCCAGACCGCCGCACCAGGACAGTGCCCGCACGCGCTACTCCATGCTCGTGTGCACGCGGCCGAACAGACCGGTGGGGCGGACGAGCAATACGATCATCAGGATCACCAGGCTGAACGCCTGGGCATAGGTCAGGCTGCGGCTGGGGTCGGGGAACAAGGCGACGAACATCGATTCCGAAACGCCGATCAGCAGGCCGGCGATGATAGAGCCCGCCACCGATCCCATGCCGCCCAGGATGACGATGGCGAAGGCCTGCGTGTCCGGGATCAATCCCATCGAGGGCGAGAGTGAGTACATCGGGCCGACCAGCGCGCCCGCGCCGCCGGCCAGTGCGCCGCCCAGGCCGAAGGCGAGCATGTAGAAGCGCTGGTCGTCGATGCCGACGATCGCCGCGGATTCGCGCGATTGACTGACGGCGTTCAAGGCCTCGCCCCAGGGTGTATTGTTCATAAACCACACCAGGGCGATCAGCATCGCGATCCCTGCGCCGCCGGCGAACACGCGGTCCCAGGTCATGATCAGCGGCCCGGCGATCAGTGCGCCGGAAAAGAAGGACGGCGGGCGCAGCGGATAGGGGCCGAAGATGATGAGGGCGATATTACGTAGGAAGATCGAAATGCCGAATGTGATGAGGATGCCGTAGTCTCCCTTGCGCTCGGTGGTCGGGCTGTAGAGCGGCGTCAGCAGCGTGCGTTCCACCAGAACGGCGAGTGCGAACGACACCAGCATGGCGACGATCACGGCAAGCAGCGGCGGGATACCAAACAGCGAGATGGCGAAATACGAGAAGTAGCCGCCCATCATGTAGAGCTCGCCATGGGCGAAGTTGACGATCTTCAGGATGGAGAAGATCACGGTCAGGCCCGCGGCGATCACGGCGTAGATGATGCCGATGGTGAGGCCGTTGAGGGCCTGGATCAGGATGTAGCCGGCCATCAGGCGGGCCGGGGAAAGACGACTTCCCCTCCCACAACGGGAGGGGGAGCCTTTCCAGCACGCACCATCAGGCGCTGCCCGGCTTCTTGTACAGATATGGCACCGTGGCGAACTTGCGCGGCCAGACGATCGGGGCGTCGGCCTGGCCCTGGTTCACCGCGGCGTATTGCAGCAGCGTCAGCGGCGCGTTGAGGAACTGGTGGTAGTGCCAGGCCGGATCGTGGCTGGTGGAGAAACTGTACTGGCCGCGGACGCCGACGTATTTCGTGGTCTCCAGCGCGTGGATGATTGCCTTGGCGTCGGTATTGCCGGCGCGCTGGATCGCGTCGAACAATAGCCAGGCGCCGTCATAGCTTTCCATCACGGCGCCGGATGGGTCGGCGTTGTAGCGCTTGTGGTATTCGGCCACGAACGCCGTGGTCTTGTCGGTCCAGGCGGATTTGGGCAGGCCGACATTCTCGGTGACCAGGTATTGACCCGCGGGGCCGACGTTCTGCCAGAACGTCGGATCCACCGATTCACCGCCGGAATTGTAGATGCCGCAGGCCGGGGTGGGCGCAAAGCCGAGGTCGTGGGCCTGGCGGATCATCGGGTAGGCGCCGGCCTCGGCATAGAAGCTGATGAAGAAGTCATAGGCCGGCGTTGTGCTTTTGAAGCGCAGGATCTGCGCCGTGAAATCGGTCAGGTTCGGGTCGGCATCGACGGCGGTGTACTTCACGCCTGCCTTCTCTAGCTGCTGCTGCGCGATCGTGCGGGAGGCGAGGCCGACGTCATCCTTCTCCGCGATGATCGCCACGTTCTTGAAGCCGGCGGCGACCATCCATTGCCCGATCGCCACGTCGATCAGCGACACGGCGGGAGCGTTGCGGAACACCTCCGGATAGCCCTTGGCGGTGATCTGGTCGGACCAAACATCGCAGGCCATGAAGGGGGTGCCGTATTTGTGGAACACTTCCATCTCGGCCAGTGCCACCCGGCTGTGGAACTCGCCGAACACCGCGACGACCTTGTTCTCCTGCACCAGGCGTTCGGCGGCGGTGCGGCCCTCGGCGGGCATGCCGCGGGTGTCGGCGTAGGTGATCTCCACCGGGCGGCCGAGCACGCCGCCATGCGCGTTCACCTCCTCCGCGGCCAGGGCGGCGGCGTTCTTCATGTTGGTGCCTTCGGCGTAGCCGCCGGGCGGCGACAGCGGCCCGACCCAGCCGATGCGGATCGGCTCGGCAGCGCGCACTTGGCGGGCCAGCAGAGGCAGGGCGGCGACGGCACCCGCGCCAGCCAACATGTCGCGGCGAAGCAGGCCGCCAGCCGGCGGCTTGACGGTCTCCCAGGGCTTCTGGTTCGACATTGACGCATCCCTTTTTTGGTTCAACGTGGCATACGGTATCGCAGGCGGAATGGCCCCGGCAGGTCAACGCGAGGGGCGCAGCGACGAAGCGGCGGCAGATTGCTTTGTCGTGGCGCGTCTCGCAATCGCACAATTGGGGGCCGCACGGCGATCGAGCGGAGGAGCATGGCGAGCCGGCACAACGCCGGGTCGTCCCCAACCGTCCGGCAGGAATGTCGACCTATATCTGACACGCTTGTTAAGCCGGCGGTCTACACGCATAACGCGTATCGCTCGCAGCAATTCCATCTCGCGCGACCACGTCCGGCAGCCTGCCTACTGCAAGCAGCCGCCGGATAACACAGTGCCATTTCGAAAGTTCTTCCACCTTCTCCCGCCAGACCATGGCCGTAAAGCCATGGACGAAACCCAGGCAGAATGGCGGCTCTTCACTTGAGATCGCGGTGTCGGCCTGCTAGGCGCGTCTTCCGGGGCCGTCTTGAAAATGGCGGAGCGTTGCTCGCAGCCGGACGAACGGGTGACGGGGGCGAAGCTCAGGTCAAGCGCTGACAGGTAGGAGGCGCCATAAATGCCGACCTTTGGCTTCCTGAGATTGCTCAGGTCGTCAATATTTGCAGGCTATGTGATCGCAATTCTGGTGATTGCGGTAGCGATGGGGGCGGCTCGGCCACTGGCCTCCCGTCTCGATACCCCTGTCGTGTCGTTATCGCTTTGCGCGATCATGTTTGTTGCGTGGTTCGGCGGGCTTGGCCCCGCGTTGCTTTCCGGCATGCTGGCGATCCTGGCCATCGACTACTGGTTCACCCCTCCGGGAGACACGTTTTTTATCTACCCCAGTGGCATACCGCGCGTTGCATTGTTTGCCATGGCGGCTGGCTTCGTGATTCTGTTGAGTGCCCTGCAGCAGAAAACCACCGAGTCTCTTCGGCGTGCACGCGACGACCTTCGCGGATCGGTGGACGACCTGCAGGAGCTGAACAAGGCATTGCACGCCGAGAGCGTCAGGCGGCAACGCGCCGAACAAAACCTCCAGGCAATTATCGATACAATACCGGCGCTGGTGGCAAGCTATAGTCCGGAGGGTGAGTGCGACTTCGCAAACCGGACCTGGCGCGACTACACTGGCCTCTCCACCGCCGAGATGGGCTTGGACCTCTTTCAGGCCGTCGTTCCGCACGACGATACCGCCGTGGGGGAAAATGAGTGGCACGGCTGGCTGGCAAACCCGGACGCATTTCAGATCGAACGACGCATGCGTCGCGTCGATGACGTTTATCGATGGCACCTGCTGCGCCGGGTGCCATTTCGCGACAGCGAGGGGACGGTCGTCAAATGGTACATCGTCGCCTTCGATATCGAAGACCAGAAACGCGCAAGGGATACGCTTCGGCGAAGCGAGGCGTACCTGGCTGAAGCACAGAACCTCAGCCGAACCGGAAGTTTTGCCTGGGAGATAGCAAGTGGCGAAATGACATGGTCCGACGAGACCTATCGGATTTTCGATATTGAACGCGCGGTCAGGCCAAATATCGACCTGGTTCTTGAATGTGTGCACGAGGATGACCGCCGGGTCATCCGGCAACAAATCGACCGTTCGACGCGAGGCGCCCTGGACTACGACTGCGAGTTCCGGTTGTTGTCCCGGGATGGGGCAACGAAATTTCTCCGTGTCCGCGCCCGCCGCATGAGATTTGAGTCCGACGAGATTGTCGGCGCCGTCATGGACCTCACCGAAGCCAGACGCGCACAGCAGTCACTCAACGAGGTGCAGGCGGAACTCGCTCACATCACGCGGATGACCAGTCTGGGCGAGCTGACCGCTTCCATTGCGCATGAAGTGAATCAGCCGCTGGCGGCCATCGCCATGCGGGGACAGGCCGCCCGCAGGTTCCTCAACCGTACTGTTCCTGAAATAGACGAGGTCCGCGAAGCTATCGAGGCCATCATCGGTAACGCCGATCGCGCCAGCGAAGTGATCGCTCGAATTCGTAACCTTTCCAGGAAAACCGCATCGGAGTTCACGCCACTCGATATCAACGAGGTCATTTACGATACCGTGTCACTGGTGCAGGACCAGGCGAGCAATCACCGGGTGAGACTGCGGCTTGATCTCGCATCCGGGCTGCCTGATGTGCCTGGCGACAGAGTTCAGCTCCAGCAGGTGATCATAAACCTCGTGATGAATGGGATCGAAGCGATGACGGCTACCACCGGCCAGGGCCTTGAGGTGGTGATCCGGTCTGGCTGCTACGATGACGAGCAGGTGTTGGTTGCTGTGCAGGATGCGGGTGTCGGGATCGATGCGGACAATGTAACGAAAATCTTCGACGCGTTCTACACGACCAAGGCTGAGGGCATGGGAATGGGACTGTCCATCTGCCGCTCCATTATCGAAGCTCATCACGGGCGCATGTGGGCGTCGCACAATGCCGGTCCCGGCGCGACCATCCAGTTCACGCTTCCACAGTGCGTTACGGTCGGGGATTGAGAGAGCTTCTCACCAGTCCGCGAAATCTTCCGCGGCATTCGGGCCGGCTGCAGACCGCAAGGACTGCATCCGGCCCACGCTTGGGTCGGATCGCGGCCGGTGATTGGCGACAGCGCGCCAGCGGCGATCCCCAAAGTGAAATCTGCAAGGATCGCCGGTTTTATCCTGCGACGGTTCGGCGCGGCGCGCTGCGCTACCGGGTCAAGCAATTGATGAATTGAACGCGCCGCCATCGAGCAAGAGATTGTGGCCGACGATGAAGCTGATCCTGGCAGAGCACAGGAACGCACAGGCATCGCCGAATTCCGCCGGGTCGCCGGCGCGGCCGGCGGGATTGCCCTTCATGCGCTCGGCTACGATTTCGTCGAGCGGGCGGTTGGTGGCGCGTGCTGCCTCGGTGAAGCCCGAGCGCAGGCGATCGGTGAGGAACGGGCCGGGCAGGATGTTGTTGATCACCACGTTGTGCCGCGCGACCTGACGCGCCAGGCCGGCGACGAATCCGGTGAGTCCTGCCCGGGCGCCATTGCTCATGCCAAGTTCGGGGATCGGGGACTTCACCGATGCCGAAGTGATGTTGACGATGCGGCCGAACTTGCGCGCGATCATGCCGTCGATCACGGCTTTGATCAGGAAGATCGGGGTCAGCATGTTGGCGTTGACCGCGCTGGTCCATTCGTCGCGGCCCCAATCGCGGAAATCGCCGCGCGGGGGACCGCCGGCGTTGTTCACCAGGATGTCCGGCGCAGGGCACGCGGCGAGCGCGGCGGCGCGGCCGGCGTCGGTGGTGATGTCGCCGGTCACGGGGGTGATCTTGGTGCCGGTTTCCTTGCGGATTTCCTCGGCGGTGCGTTCCAGGTCGGAGGCGGTGCGGGCGGTGATGACCAGTTCGACGCCCTCGCGCGCGAGGGACATGGCGCAGGCGCGGCCCAGCCCTTTGCTGGCGGCGCAGACGATGCCCTTCTTGCCTTTCAGACCGAGATCCATGGATCGCTCTCCCCCCTTCGGGTTTGGAATGATCCGGATATCCGGGGTCTGTCGCGGCGGGTCAAGCGGCGGGGTGGTGGCGGCGGGGTGGTGGTGGGGTTGGGGCGTGCCAGGGGCGCTTGCGGTGAAACGGCGTTCGTCGCCGTCGAGTGGGCGGTGTCCAGAATAATATTATCGCTCCACCGGGATCGCCGCGCGACAATCGATTTTCATTGTCCGACCGGCTCATTTGAATATCGGCAATATTGGCATTTGCCCTTTCAACGCCGCCGCGGACGTCTGCAACGGCGTCGGAGGCAGCCCGGCGCATCAAGCGACTCAGCAAAGCTTCATGTCAACATCATCACGTTAATTGTCTGTCATGTTTCACATTGTAATTGACCGCAGACCATACGACAGTTTTAACATTCCATCACCGTTCATACATAAATCGCCGGGAGGAGACGATGCCAAAATACGCCGATGTTATCATGCTGGCTCTGGCGGCTGTTCTGGTAGCCGGATGTCAGAGCGGCATTCCTAAATCGGCGCAACGTCGAACATCAGCCGAGATGCGCCAGGCGATCGGCACGGATGGTCTTACGGCATGGGGCCACGATACCAAGGGCAACGACTGGGTCTCCTATACGGCACCCAACGGGACGGTGGTCGTCAAATCAGGGACGTTTACCGATCAGGGCGCCTGGCACATAGATCCGGGCGGTAAGTTTTGCCTGAAGTGGCATAAGATCCGTAACGGTGCCGAGACCTGTATGACGCAGTACGTCGCAGGCAACGACATCTACAACGTGCTCCCTGACGGCAGCGTAGTGTCGGTGCAGACCCGTCAAGCTCCGGGGAACCCGGACCATCTTTGAAAGATCGGCTCTCACGCGGTGAGGTCGTCTTTGGAGGTGGCGTCGCGAGGCTTGTGCGCCCCGCTTGGGCGTCGAAGCTTCACCACGAAGACACGAAGCCCGGGGATGCGCATTCGATTTGCTCGTGCGGGGCGTCGAGTGGCTGGTCCTGCTTTGCGAAGCCCTAGTGTCTTTGTGGTGAATCAGCCCCGCGCCTTCAAACGGACGGTCGGACGAGTCAGCCATGCCGAGGGTCGGTACAAGCTGAGACGAGGCACCCGGGCCGCTTGCGTAAGCGTTGTTGAACTCCAAGCACGATGGTCAAGAAAGGCGGTGACGTGAAGGGGAGGATATCGAATGAAGACCGAACTCTGCAATCGGCTGAAGATCGAGGTGCCAATCATCCAGGCGGCTATGGGAGGGGCCGGAGGGCCGGCACTTGCGGCGGCCGTCAGCAACGCGGGCGGGCTGGGAATGCTCGCGCTGTGGGGTGCCGACCTCACCGTTCTACGAGACCAGATCAGGCGTACTCGATCTCTCACTTCCCGTCCGTTCGGCGTCAACCTGAATTTGCAATGGAGCCAAGAGGAGCGACTGCAGGTCTGCCTGGAGGAGGGGATTCCGGTGATATCGCTGTTCTGGGGCGATCCGGCTCCCCTCGTTGAGAAGGCCCATGCCGGAGGAGCGATTGTACTTCACACGTCATCCAGTGCCGCGGAAGCGCGGCGTTCGGTTGACGGCGGCGTCGATGTCATCGTGGCCCAGGGCTGGGAAGCAGGCGGTCACGTGCGCGGCTCGGTCGCGACGCTGCCGCTGATCCCGAGCGTTTGCGACGCCGTGTCACCAACCCCCGTTATCGCGGCTGGCGGCATTGCCGACGGAAGAGGGCTTGCCGCAGTGCTTGCACTCGGCGCCGCCGGTGCGTGGATTGGAACGCGGTTCCTCGCCAGTCCGGAGGGGGGCATCCATCGCCGCTATCAGGAGCGGCTGCTGCAATCCACCGAAGACGGTACTGTTCTTACGACCTTGTTCGACATCGGGTGGCCCGACGCACCCCATCGAGTTCTGCGGAACGAAACGTATGAGCAATGGATCGATGCGGGCATGCCGCAATCGGGCAAGCGGCCAGGTGAGGGCGAGGTCGTCGCGACGTCCAAGCGGCTTGGCGATATCGTGCGCTACCGGTCATACACCGCAGGGGTAGATACCGAAGGTGACGTGGATAGCCTGTCGTTGTGGGCAGGGCAAAGTGTCGGGCTTGTCGGATCGGTGAAGTCCGCCGGTGAAATCGTGCACGAGATCGTCGCCGAGGCGGACGCCATCCTTCGCCGGCTGTCCGGATCATAGACTCGCAGGGCAAGCGCATTTTCGATAATACGACACTTTCCTTTATGCGCACCGTGGCATTCTCTGCGCTCTCTGCGTCGAGGCCTTGCCTTCCTTCCGCGCCATTCCGCACCCCGTCTCTCGCAGGCCGGATCCGTTGTCCTGTGTCACCGAATCGACCCTTGACTCATCAGGGCCGCCCCGACTCAAGTGCTCGGCTGCCCATCAACACCAAGGAGGAAACCGCCATGCGCGTCGTCACGCTCAAAGACATACCGGTTGTGCCGGCAGAAGGCGCCGCCGAGCGCACCGCCGGCTGGACCGGACCGGTATTCCGCACCCGCCAGACCATTATCGAACCTGGGGATTCTGCGAATTACAACTGCAGCGTTGTGAACTTCAGCCAGGGCTGCAACACTGGATGGCACACGCATGACTGTGACCAGGTGTTGGTCGTGGTCTCCGGTTCGGGCATCGTCGCGACCGAGCAAGAGCAATGCGAGATCAATGTCGGCGACGTCGCGCATATCAAGGCTGGCGAGCGTCACTGGCATGGCGCCAAGGCCGATACGACCATGGGACACATAACGATCACCCTGGTGGGCAGCAAGGCTACCTGGGGGTAGTCATATCAACCGGTGGAACGGTTGACGTGGGGCCGGCGCCCCTGGGGTCATGCCGACGCTGGTCGGCACCACGACTTTGCAGCGTGCCGTAGGGAAAGTCGTGTATGGCGGGCCTTCGCCCGCCATGACGCGGATCCGAGGCAAGATTTCGAAGCTGTCCCAGCCTCTGGCTTGCCAGAGCAATCCTCGATAAGGGCGGCGCGATGAGTACAAATAGGTCGCAGGCGAACGGACGGCGGCCGACTTCGTGTGCGACGGCCCGCGCCTACGCTGCTGCATGCGTCACGCGAATCCTTTGTACAGCACGGCCAGTTTGGCAGCTCGATGACCTCTGTGTCAAAGATCCTTCCTGCCGGCAATCTGATATGAGCCTGAGATATCATTCCCGACCGCTCGCGTGCGCATTCCTGGGCGAAATGCGAAAGCCCTGCCAGCCAATCCGTCACAGTTTGGTCATGCCCGGCCATTGCGAAGAAGCGACGCGCACCGTCAACCTTCCATTCGGCCGCTCAACCAAGTCGGGATCGACGGCTCCAGCGGGCGCAGATAGTCGTCGATCGCAGGAGCCAGCGCAGTGAGGTGCCGCCGCCGTGCATCGAGGTCACCGCCAAACGGATACCCCGACCGGGCCAGCGCGTGCGGCAGCGCTTGCTCCAACAGCGCGCAAACATCGCGTTCCAGCCTTGTCGGCGATGAACCCGCCAACAGCAATCCCGGCACCGCGAGCGCATCCAGAACCAACACCGCAAAATTGCGCTGCGCGGGACTGGCTGGGGCGGACGTTGCCCGCCGGATCAGTTCCGGCAATGCCGGCGCGGCGGCCGGATCGATCCGAAGCGCTTCCGCTCCGCGCACGCCCAGAAATCGCCCTGCCGCCTTCATCCAATCCGGCACGTCGCGCGCCGCCAACAATGCGGCGAAGTCCCGCCGCGCTTGCTCCAATGTCATACCATCGTCCGGCAAAGAGCAAATCCTCGCACGCAGTTAACCGGCGCCTGCATTACGCCCGCTCCGTGCAGACTCACCGGGTGGCATCTTACATTTCCAATTTGCCGCATCGTCCATCGAGCCGTTGCCGGAGAAACGCGCCTGCTGCGGATACGGACACAGCGGAACGTGATGCGGCGCTGCCGCCATGCGTCGGAAGCTGCATGTCGAACCGGGCGGAGCAATCCGGCGCACCCTCGCCATGCGTGACGACCGTGCCCAACAGAAACAGCGCGACCGATGCGGCGGTGGTTCCGGCAGCTTTCATGGCGGGTTTCCCGCGCCGCCGATGCGATGGCGGCATCCCCCCGCAGGCCAGCATGTTCGCCGGCATGCCGCAACCATTGCCGATGGGCTGATCTGGGAAGTTGGGTGGGTAGGCGGCCCAGGCAGTCGCGAGGTGGGGCCGTGCTTTTATGCCGGATGGCTACCGGAATGCCGGCACCACCCGGTCTACCGCCCGCAGGCCGGTGGTTTTCACGACGATACGTTCCTCGTCCTCGGCCACCACTGGGCGCGAGCGCGCCATGGCATCGGCGATGCGCGCCTCATCGTCGCCGGCCGGCGCGCGGAAGTCGAACAACACCCGTGTTCTGCCCGTGGGTTCGGTATAGATGCCAATGACGGCCATGAATGCTCCTTGGACGCGGCCCCGCGTTGTTGCCGGGCCATTAAGTCGAATCTCTGGCACTGTTGCGGCGCCTGCGGCAATTCAATCCCGGCGATAGCGACGGACCGCAGCTCGCAACACCATCACAATGCCGCGTCCCGCGATATTGGGAAGTTACCGTACGGCAATCGACGCCACCCGTGGTTTCAGCGCAGTATCCATATTCGCATTTGTTGGGGAGGAAGGCGCCATGAGCCAGAATGCACCGATCCGCCGTTCCTGGGTGCTGAAGCGGCGCCCCAGCGGCGCGCCAGACGCAGATACGTTCGAATTGCGCGAGGACGCGGTGCCGCAGCCTGGTCCCGGCGACGTGGTCACCCGCACCATCTGGCTCTCGATCGATCCCTACATGCGCGGGCGGCTGCGCGAGCAACAGACCTATGCGATGGCGATTCAGGTCGGTGAGGTGATGACGGGGGAGACGGTGGGCGAAGTGATCGCCTCGGACGATGCACGCTTCGTGCCGGGCGATGTGGTGGTGGGCGCGCGCGGCTGGCAGACACATTGCGTCACGCCCGCGGACCGGCTGGTGAAGATCGGGCGGCCCTGGGCAAGGCTGTCGGCGTATCTTGGCGTGTTGGGCATGCCCGGTGCGACCGCCTATCGCGGCATCACCGAGATCTGCCAGCCAAAGCCGGGCGAGACGGTGGTGGTGTCGGCTGCCTCCGGCGCAGTGGGCTCGGTTGCGGGGCAATTGGCCAAGCGCGCCGGCGCACGCGTGGTGGGCGTCGCCGGTGGCGCGGAGAAATGTTTGTTCGTGCAGGAGACGCTGGAGTTCGACGACTGTGTGGATCACCGCTCGTTGGATCTGCGGCGGGAACTGGCGGCGAGCTGTCCCAACGGCGTCGATGCCTATTTCGAGAATGTCGGCGGCGCGGTGCAGGCGGCGGTATTCGACCTGCTGAACCCGTTTGCGCGGGTGGCGATGTGCGGAATGGTGTCCCAGTACAACGACCCGGAGTTCCCGCCGGGGCCAAACCTGGGGTTTGTCGTCGGCAAGCGGGTGCTGATCCAGGGGTTCATCGTGTCCGACAAGCCGGAGAAGCTGGCGGAATGGCGGGCGCTGGCGACGCCCTGGGTTGCCGACGGCAGCCTGGCCTACCGCGAGGACGTCCACGAGGGGTTGGAGCTCGCGCCTGAGGCGCTGGCCGGCATGCTCGGCGGGGCCAATTTCGGCAAGCTGCTGATTCGGGTGGGTCCGGACCCGCTGGGAGGATGACATGTCGCGAATCGGGCCGGTTTGTTCGCTCGTCCTGGTGGCCTTGACAGCCTGTTGAGGCGCCGTTCCGTCACAGCGTTCGCCGGCCGCCACGCAGCGCCGCCGCCAGCATGTGTCGTGCCTGGTTGCTCTCGATTTGCCGAGTCAGGCGCTCGACAGGCGGCTTCAGTACCGCAATGTCACTGCCTGCCATACGATGTCTGTGCCGGCATCGAAATAGCCATGCACGGCCACGTTTCGCATGCCGATGATCTTCGGCCAGGGGATTTCGGGTGCCAGGGTGCGCACATAGGGCGGCAGCGCCCGGGCCGCTTCGCCGATGATCTGAAGGGGCCAGAGGAACCATGTCTGGCGCAGTTCATCTCGCTCGAAACTGCCTTGTCGCCGTCAAGGTCTCGCTCAATCGCAAGATGGCCGCAAGCATGTCGCGCAGGCGTTCGGCAGGGTTTCTCACACCGGGATCGCCTCGCGCAGGACCTGATCGCGGATCCTCGCCTTCAGGCGATGCTCTGTCACCGCGTCGACCGGCAGGCCCAGCAATGCCTCCGGCTCGAACTGCAGCCCACCAAGGTCCAGCAGGGACCTGCCCGGTTCCAGCGCAACCAGAAAGTCCAAATGCGCTTTGCGCATCGGACTCTCCGCGAACGACCGAGCCGGAACACGCACACACTATGGGCGCCGTACTTCTCGGCGATCCGCAGCACTTCCTGGCGTTCTGCCGAAGCAGAGCGTCGAGTGCCATGGGTGCTCTCCTTCCGAGGGAATGGTAGCACAATTCAAGTCAAAGTACCGGAATGGCGGCGTCCGGGGAGATCCGCGTCGCCCCGGCTGCGCCAGGCTGAACGCCGTCACTGAACGCCGCCACGTTGGAAAGCCCACCCGCCGCCGCTATCATCCGCCTGGTGCCCACCTCAGGCGGAAGGAGCCAGCCCTGCCCGCGGATACCGACATCCTGGCGGAGATCGAGACCCCGACCGTCACCGACCGCCCGCTGCACCTGATCCTGATCGACGGATCGGGTTTCATCTTCCGCGCTTTCCACGCGCTGCCGCCGATGACGCGCCCGGACGGCACGCCGGTGAACGCCGTGTTCGGCTTCACCAACATGCTGGCCAAGCTGCTGCGCGAGCATGTCGGCACCCATATCGCGGTGATCTTCGATGCCGGCCGCGTCACGTTTCGTAACCGTCTCTATGACGCCTACAAGGCCCACCGTCCGCCGCCGCCAGAGGAGCTGATCCCGCAATTCGGCCTGATCCGCGAGGCGACCGACGCGTTCTCCGTTCCCGCGATTGAACTGGCCGACTGGGAAGCCGACGACCTGATTGCTGCCTACGCCGTCGCGGCAGAAAAGGAAGGCGGCCAGGTGACCATCGTCTCCTCCGACAAGGACCTGATGCAGCTCATCCGTCCCGGCGTGGAGATGCTGGATCCGATCAAGCAGAAGCCGATCGGCCCCGCCGAGGTGATGGAAAAGTTCGGCGTCACGCCCGACAAGATGGTGGAGGTGCAGGCTCTGATCGGCGACGCCACCGATAATGTTCCTGGTGTGCCGGGGATCGGACCGAAAGGCGCAGCGCAACTCATCAACGAATTCGGCGACCTGGAGACTGTGCTGGCGGCGGCGCCGGCGATGAAGGCGTCGAAGCGGCGCGACATGCTGATAGAGCATGCGGCGAAGGCGCGGATTTCGCGGGAATTGGTGAAGCTTCGGGCGGATGCGCCGCTGCCGACGCCGGTGGCGAAGCTGGTGGCTTGCGAGCCGGACAAGCCGAAACTCGCCGCCTGGCTGCGAGTCCAGGGTTTTCGCAGTGTCGCGACGCGGCTGGGGCTGGAGGAGGCGCCGGCCGCCGGGCGCTCGGTCGAGGCGGGGCCGCGCCCGACGCAGGTGGCATTGCCGTTGCCGGCTGCGGAACGGCCGGCGCTGGCGCCAGGGTCAGCTGAGGCGTTCGGGCCGTACCAAACGATCACCACCGAATCGGCGCTACGGGAATTCCTGGCGGAAACGCAAGGCTGCGGCTTCCTGGCGATCGATACGGAAACCGATGGGCTCGATCCGTTGCGGGCGCGGCTGGTGGGGATGTCGTTTGCTGTCGCGGCGGGGTGGGCCGCTTATCTGCCGCTGCGGCACGAAGGGCTGGCAGGGGGGCCGGCAGAGCAAGTGCCGTTGGAAGCGGCGATCGCGGCGCTCGATCCGGTGCTGATCGATCCGTGCGTGCTGAAAATCTTCCATCACGCCAAGTTCGACATGCTGGTGATGACGCGCGCCGGATTTTCGCTGCCGGCGCCGTATGACGACACCATGCTGATCTCCTACGCGCAGGAAGCCGGCCTGCATCCGCACGGGCTGGACGAACTGGCGCAACTGCATCTGGGCCATACGCCGATCAGCTACGACGAAGTGACCGGGACCGGGCGCAATCGCCTGCCGTTTGCGCAGGTGCCGATCGACCGTGCCACCGCCTATGCCGCCGAAGATGCCGACGTGGCGCTGCGTCTGTGGCAGGCGCTGCGGCCGCAGCTGCGGTTCAACAAGTCGCTGACGCTGTATGAGCAGATTGAACGGCGCCTGACGGGTGTGTTGATGGAGATGGAGAGCGCCGGCATCAAGGTGGATGCCGACGATCTGCGCCGCATGTCGACGGATTTCGAGCAACGCATGGGGGTGATGGAGAAGGAGTGCCATCGCCTCGCGGGGTTTGAATTCAATGTCGGCAGCCCGAAGCAACTCGGGGAAGTGTTGTTCGACAAGATGGGTTTGCCGGGCGGACGGCGGATGAAGACCGGCGCCTGGGGGACCGATTCGTCCGTGCTTCAGACGCTGGCCGACCAGGGGCTGGAACTGCCCGCCAAGATCCTTGATTGGCGGCAGTTGCAGAAGCTGAAATCCACCTATGCGGATTCGCTGGTGGAGGAGATCAATCCCGACACCGGCCGGGTGCATACCAGCTTCGCGCAGGCCATTGCCTCGACCGGGCGGCTGTCGTCGAACGATCCGAATTTGCAGAACATCCCGATCCGCACCGAGGAAGGCAGCCGGATTCGCCACGCATTCATTGCAGAGCAAGGCCACGTGCTGGTGAGCTGCGACTACTCGCAGATCGAGCTGCGTTTGCTCGCCCATGTCGCCGACATTCCGGCTCTGCGCGAAAGTTTTGCCCGCGGCGAGGACATCCATGCGCGCACTGCGTCCGAAGTGTTCGGGCTGCCGATGGAAGGCATGGACCCGATGACCCGGCGCCGCGCCAAGGCGATCAATTTCGGGATCATTTACGGCATAAGCGGCTTCGGCCTGGCACGGCAACTCGGTATCACCCCGGGCGAGGCGCGCGGATTTATCGACCGTTATTTCGAACGCTACCCGGGTATCCGTACTTATATGGAACGTACGAAAGAGGAGGCGCGGATCAACGGGTTCGTCGTCACACCATTCGGGCGGCGGTGCTGGGTACCGGGCATCGCCGACAAGAATCCGGCGCGCCGCGGCTATGCCGAGCGGCAGGCGATCAACGCGCCGTTGCAGGGGGGCGCCGCCGATATCATCAAGCGGGCGATGATTCGTCTGCCTGCCGCGCTGCGTGCCGCCGGCCTGCGGGGAAAAATGCTGCTCCAGGTGCATGACGAGCTGTTGTTCGAGGCACCGGAGGACGAGGCCGCAAATCTCGCCAAAGTCGCGCGCAGCGTGATGGAGAGCGCGGCGACACTGGCGGTGCCGCTGGTGGTGGAGACGGGACAAGGGAGGACGTGGGCGGAGGCGCATTGAGCGACGCAGCCGGCCCGCCGCGAGGGCTTGCATTCCAGGCGCGGTCGTGTTTACCGTTTGTCAACTTTTGTGGCACGACCAAAAGCAGGGAAGCTGGCCGCAATGAGCCTGAAGATCCCAAGCTCGTTCACCTTCGGTGTCGACCTGTCGGGAATCCCGGACAGCTACACGATCGGCATCACCGAGGTGCCAAAGATCGAGATCGACCTCGATCCTATCCAGATCCACCTTGATCCGATCGAAATCCGGCCGCTCGACCTCTCCTTCCGCCTGAAGGAGATACCATCGGTCCGTGCACATCTGCCGCTCGACTATCGCGTCTGCCTCAGCGTGCTGGGTTTCGAATTGCTCGGTGTGCGGCTCTGTGGCGAGGCACAGGTGATCACCGAACCCTACGTGCCCAATCCGTGCGAATGCGGCTATCCGGTGCAGCAAATGGCGGTTGCGCCGATCACACACGCCGCCACGCCGCAGTGAGCCGTGGCGATGGCCACCTCGTCAGGTAGCGGCACCGGCTTCGCCCTTTGCGGCTCGCCGCAGCGGCTGGTGCTGACCGGCGAGCTACCCCGCGCTCCGGTCCGGATCGTACTGTCCGATGAGTTGGCGGCCTGGTCCGACCGGCCGGTGCACGCCATCGCCACCCGTGATCGTCACCGCAGGCCGCCGCTGATCCGGCTTGGTCCCTTCACGCCGCCCGGAATCTATCAGGCGACCCTGGAATCCGACGGCCAGCGCCATCCGGTCACTGTTACCGTCGCGCCCGCGCCAATGCTCTCCGCCGATCCATCGGGCCTGCTGTTTGCCGGACCACCCGGCAGTGGCGTGACCGCGCATATCGCCCTCTGCAACCGCGGCAATACGGGCGTGACGATCCCGACGCGCGCGAAAGTTGGGCTCTACGATGACGACGGTCTCGAGTTTGCGTTCGCCGACACCTACCGCCAGAAGCAATCGGATCCGGCAAACCTTGTGGGCAATTGGCTGCAACGTTTGCGCGAGGGCTATGGCGGGCTGTTACGTCTCGACATCGTCCAGGGCGCCGGCGCACTGGAACCGGGGGCGGCGCGCATGCTGGAGGTGCAGGCCACCCTGCCGGAACAAGCGCGAGCGCGCCACGCCTACCACGGCATTTGGAGTGTCGGTTCTCTTAACTGTCTGGTCGAGGTCAGCGTCGATCGGCAACCTGGCAGCGGTGGAGCAATACAATGAGGCCTTGCGGCGACGAAGGAGGGTGGGACCTGGATGGTCTCGGACAACCGATTCAGGGCTTGATGCACGCTCAGCTTGAACTCGGTAACGCGGTACTGAAACTGCTTTCTTCCGGAACCTCCGCGGCCTGGCATGGGTTGTGCGGGCTACGCATGCCCGAACCACGTTCATGCTGCGATATTCCGCCACCGTGCTGGATGCCGCGCAGCGCCGGCGAAGCAACTTGCCGGCTGGCCGCCGGTGACAAAGGCGAACTGCGGCTGCTGATCACCAATGGCGATCATGTCAGCCATACCTACCAGTTGCAGGCCGAAGGCTCCGGTGCCGCGGATGTCACCTTCTCAGCCAGTGCATTCACGCTCGCCGCCAAGCAACGGCAGCTGGTGACCGCGACCTTTACAATGCCGGCAGGATCGCCGCCGGGCAATGAATACGACCTGGTGATCTGGGTGCGAGGCTGCCGTGACCACTACCTTCGCTGGACACTGCATCTCGCGGCAAAAAGCTATCGCTGCTGCTACGAAGCCTGTATCGATGATGCGCCAGACTACATTGTTCACTGGTATGATCATTTCTATTGTCAGCGTCCGTGTCCGAATGCGAATCGTGTCGGAGCGCAGCCATGACGGAGCTCAAAGACCGGCTGTTCGATGTCGCGAAGGGCGCGGTGCAACTCAATCTCCGCTATGCCGCGACGGCCGTGAACCTTGCAACCAATTATATCTCTGAACTCGGAGGCATGCTGCGCGAAACCGGTCAGACGGGCGGCGTCACCGGGGCGCCCCCGGCCCCACGCCGGCCACCGATCCTGCTGGTCGGCCAGTTGAACGATACCCCGAGCGGGGCATTCGCGCTGAGCAATTCGTCCGACCGCGAGCTGTCGGTCACTCTCGTGGCGCAGGGCGAACTGGATCCCGGCCTTATCGAGGTCATGCCAGCCTCGTTGCGTCTGGCGCCCGGTGCCAGTGCATTCGTCCGCCTGAAAGTGCTCATCACCGAAGCATTGACGGTCGAGCATGACTATGGCGTCGCCGTGCTCGCACCTGGACTTGCAGCTCCGGCCGTCGACTTCGTGGTGCGCCGCCTGCCCGCTTCGGCATGACGGCCCGCTGATCGACGCGTGTCAGGGGTAGACGCCCTGGACCGTCTGGTCCGCGAAACGGCCGCACGCCTCGCCGGGGCGCTGGGTGCAGCACCGGGCAAGAAGACCCTCGGCGAGCATGTGGCGTTGTTTCTCGGGCGAGGTCTAGCGCAAACGCTGGACAGCCTGGCCGATCGCCTCGACACCAGGGCAGCCACTACGCGACCGCCCCACCCAACACTGCAGGGCAAGACCATCGGGGAAACCTTGCAGACGATCGTGGCGCAGGCCTTGTCGAATCCCGACAAATTGGCCCGCCACTATGCGCAATTTGCGCAGGAGGCGATCGCGATACTCGAAGGCCGATCAGACATCGCCCCGGAGAAGGGCGACTTCCGATTCAAGGATCCGCTGTGGCAGGACAGTCCGCTTCTGCGCGCCGCATTGCAGCTCTATCTGGCCGTCGAACGGCACTTGCATGACTGGGTATCCGGGGCACCGCTGACCGAGGCCGACCGACGGCGTGTATTGTTCTTATTCGACCAGTTGATCGCCGCGCTGGCACCGTCCAACCTGCCGCTGAACCCTGCCTCGCTGCGCCGTGCGCAGAGCACGAATGGCGACAGCGTCATCTCCGGATTGCAGCACTGGGTTGACGACGCACTGACCAACCGCTTCATGCCGCGCCAGATCCGGCGCGGTGCCTACACGATCGGGCGCGATCTGGCAGTGACGCCCGGCGCCGTGGTGTATCGCAACGATTTGCTCGAGTTGATCCAGTATGCGCCGCAGACCCCATCGGTGCGCCTTCATCCGGTGTTGCTGCTGCCACCGCAGATAAACAAATACTACGTGTTCGACCTGCGTCCACAAAACAGTATCGTGGGCCATTTGTTAAGAAGCGGGCTGCAACTTTTCACGATCAGTTGGCGCAATCCAACCCGGTCCCAGGCGCATTGGGGATTGGATACCTACGTGCAGGCGGTACTGTCAGCGGTCGATACCGTTTGCAGCATCGCGGGCACTGCCTCGCTGGGGCTGATCAGCGCCTGCGCCGGCGGTCTGACGGCGATGGCCTCGCTCGGCTATCTGGCGGAACAAGGCACGGCGCGCGTGGCAAATCACTCGCTGCTGGTGACCTGTCTGTTTCCCGGCGATGGCTCCGATCTCGAATTATTCGCCACGCCGGAGTTGCTGGCCCGGGTACAGCACGCCATGCAGGAGAATGGTGTGCTGGAGGGCGATGACCTCTCGAAGGTCTTCTTCTGGCTGCGTCCCACAGATCTGGTCTGGCGCTACTGGATCAACAATTATCTGCTCGGCAAGGATCCGCCGCGGCTGGACGTGCTGCAGTGGGACAACGATCCGACCCGGTTGCCCGCCGCGCTGCATCGGGATTTTGTTGCGATGTACGAGCACGACGTGTTCCGTCGGCCGGGGGCGATGCGCGTGCTGGGACGGCCGATCGACTATCGCAAGGTGTCGGTCGCATCATACTTTGTCGGCGGGGAGGACGACTACATGATGCCGTGGCGCGGCTGCTATCGCGCCTGCCAGGTATTCCGCGGGCGGCACGAATTCGTGCTGAGCATCAGTGGCCATGTGCAGAGCATACTGCGGCCGCCACGCGTCGCGAACAAGCACTACTATGCGAATGGGTCGCAGGACGGCACTGCGGACGATTGGCTGCACTCCGCCACGCGTTACGAGGGAAGCTGGTGGGATCACTGGCACCGCTGGCTCAATGCCATGTCGGGCGATCTGATCCCCGCACCGGCGGTGCTGGGCAACAAGCGTCATCCTGTGTTGATGGCCGCGCCGGGGGAATACGTATTCGGCTAGATTCCGCCGAAGCGCAGGACGCCGTCACGTTCTTTGGCTGGTTCATAAATGCTGTGCTGGCGATTGGCGCCATGGCCCTGTGGGTGTCGGTGGCCTTCTATCCCTCGAGCGTGCGTTTTTACGCCCGGCAGGACGAGAGCGGACAAAAGCTCCGTAGTCGCTACAGCAAAATCGTCCCGCGACGATCGTCCCTCGCCGTTGGGAACCGCAACCCCCAGCGTCGGAACGAAGATCATCATGACGGTCGCCGGCTTCTCACCAGTCAGACCGCCAACGACCGGCCAGCAGCACCATCAAGCCCAGGCGACGGATCTCGGCGCCCGGATCGTGGCGGCGACCGTGGAGAGGAGGCTGGCCGGATGAGGATGAGATGGCGACGTTCGGGGATGGGGAGGTGCCTCGCAGGGAGTGACGGGAGATCATATGCCGCATAGGGTTGGCTGCGTCGGCACAAGAGGCGATCCCTATGGACACGAATGGCGAGCTATGGAAGCTCACAGCCACCCAGGCCGCTCGTTTGATGCGGGCAGGAAAACTGCGTCCGATCGACCTGACCGAAGCCTATCTTGCCCGAATAGCGGAACGTGAACCGGTAGTTCGAGCCTTCGCCCATTTCGACCGGGACTACGCCCGGAAATCGGCTGCCATCGCGTCTCCGGGACCGCTGCACGGCTTGCCGCTTGGCATCAAAGACGTTTTGGACACCGCGGACATGCCGAGCGAGTACGGCTCTCCGATCTGGAAGGGCTGGCGCCCCAAGGCGGATGCGGCCTGTGTCGCGTGGGCCCGGGCGGCGGGAGCGGTGTTCTATGGGAAGACCGTCACGACCGAGTTCGCCACCCGCAAGCCAGGCCCAACGGCCAACCCGGCCAACCCGGATCACACGCCGGGCGGCAGCAGCAGCGGATCGGCGGCCGGCGTGGCCGCCGGGTTTTTTCCGTTCGCCTATGGCACCCAGACCGCCGGCAGCGTCATCCGTCCGGCCGCATTCTGCGGCGTGGTCGGCTACAAGCCGACCTTTGGCCTGATCTCCCGTATCGGCATGAAGCTGATGTCGGACAGCCTGGACACGGTGGGCGTGATCGCGCGTTCCGTTGCCGATTGCGCGCTGCTGGCGGCCACCGTCTCGGGTCGGGACCTCGGTGATCCTGACATCCGGCCGGAACGGGCGCCTCGGGTCGGCATGTGCCGTACCCCAAGCTGGGATCTCGCAGCGCCAGAGACGCCCGGGCTACTGGATCGCGTGGCGACGGCGTTGGGACGTGCCGGCGCGGACGTCGCACAACGCGAATTGCCGTCATCGTTCGACGCGCTGGTGCAAGCCCACCCGCTGGTCATGAACAGTGAGAGCGCGCGGGCGCTGGGATGGGAGTTGGCAACGGCACGCGACGGCATCAGCGACGGACTGCGCGAAAGGCTGGAATGGGGCCTCGCGCGTAGCGAGGCGGAACGCGACCAGGCTCTGGCAGTGTTCGCGCGCACGCGGGCAGGATTCCCCGCTGCGATGGACGGGCTGGACGTATTGCTCACCCCCTCCGCGCCGGGAGAAGCGCCGAAGGGTCTGGAATGGACCGGCGACCCGGCGTTCAACTTCATCTGGACCAGCCTGGGAGTACCCTGCGTCACGGTGCCCGCGGGAACCGGACCGAACGGATTGCCGCTGGGCGTTCAGGTCGTCGGGCGCGCGGGCGAAGATCGTACAGTACTCGCATGGGCGCAGTGGCTGGCGGCAGCCATCGGTTAACCCGTCGGCTGAGGGGGATGACGCACGATCGGTGCGTTGTCACGCCGACGCAGGTCGACGCCCAGGCTTTGTTGCCGCACACAGCAACAGTCGTCAGTGGCAGGACAGGGAAGGGCAACTCGTGTTGTGACTTTGACGGATCGCGCCTGCTGTCCTTGCGGGCGAAGCGACGCAATCTCCCCGAAGCAATCTCCCCCGAGAAGAACGTACGATTGCCCGTTGGGGATTGCCTCGCTTCGGTCGCGATGACATGTGGAGCGGCCACCATCGGTCAGGATCACAATACTGGCAGGGATCAATAAATTTTCTCGGCGTCCTCTGCGTCTCTGCCTTCCTCTGCAATAAATTTGCTGCAGTAAATTTGCCAGAGACGACAGGCACCTACAGAGCCGCTTCCCCACGAATGCGCATCGACATTGCCTAACCAAGTCTTCCGGAGTTTCAATTTGTTGGTGAGTCGGGGTTCGCGGCTGGCAAATTTATCGCTGAGGAAGCCGGAGACGCAGAGAGCGCTGAGAAGAGTGTGTCGCTTCGTGCCGGCGAGCAGCGTTCAATTGGGTACGCGGGGACGTTCCACTGCCATGTACACCGCGGCCGGTGGGCGAATCAGTCGATTTGGCCGTCGGTATTCGTCGTTGCGAGCGGCTCGATCTCGGCTTCGTTAAGTGGCTTTGGCGGCGGATCGGGGCTAGATGGGTCTGACGCTGTATCGGCTTTCGCCGCCGCTGCCACGGCACGCGCGTCGAAGCTGCCAGTTATCAACAATGGCAAATGCCAGCCACGGGAGGATTCCTTGACCATCATCGCCCGCCGTTCCTTGCTCGCCGCCTCCGGCGCCGGCTTGCTTGCCGCTGGCCTGCCGGCCGGCTCCCGCGCCGCCGGCAAGAAACTCAGAATAGCGCTCTCCAACTCCTACATCGGCAACAAGTGGCGGATCGAGATGGAGAACCTGTTCAAGGCCGCGCTACAGATGGAGCCGTACAAGTCCCAGGTCGAAGGCACCTGGTTCAATTCCGGCAACAACGTCAGCCAGGAAAGCCAGCAGATCACCGGCCTGATCGGCGAGCGCGTGGATGCGATCCTGGTCGATGCCGCCTCGCCCACCGGCCTCAACGGCATCCTCCACCAGGCCACCGAGCGCGGCATCCTGGTGGTGTCGTACGACAACGTCGTCACCGCGCCGACCGCCATCAAGGTCAACACCGACCAGTTCGCCTTCGGCAAGAAGCTGGCAGATTTTCTGGTGCAGAAGCTGAACGGCAAGGGCAACGTGATCATGGTGACCGGCGTGCCCGGCACCTTCGTGGACCAACAACGCAACGCCGGCGCGGACTCGGTGTGGAAAGCAAACCCTGGCATCAAGGTGGTGAACCGCTACACCGGCATGTGGGACTCTTCCACCGCCGAGCGCAACACCGCGTCGATCCTGCCCAGCTTGCCGAAAATCGACGGTATCTGGTGCCAGGGCGGCACCGACGGCGTGCTCAAGGCGTTCATCGCCGCCAAACGCACACCGTTGCCGCCCACCGCCGGCGAGGCGGAGAACGGCTTTCGCAAGTTCATGACCAGCGACGGATATATGGGCCAGAAGGTGGATGGGCTGTCGATCGGGCAGCCGCCTTACCTGGTGCTGGTCTCGCTCGAATTGGCGCGGCGGATCCTGCAGAAGTCCTATCCGAAGCAGAACATCACCATCCCGTTCCCGTTCGTCACCAACGACACGGTGAAGGTCGATGAGACGGTGTTTCCCAAACTGCCCGACAGCTTCTTCGCCGATTTCACCGACAGCGGACCGGAAGCGACGGTAAAGATCTGTGTGGACGCGGCGCTGAACGGGACCCCCTGCCCTGGCACGCTGGACGTGCGCCTGCCGAAGGCATGAGGGCGACACCGTTCCGTCATCGCGGCGAACGTCGTGTTGTGACCCTGAGGCTTCGGTTCCAGCGATTACATGTCATTGCGAGCGGAGCGAAGCAATCTCGGCCGGCCAGTCGCATATCGCTCGACCGAGGTTGCTTCGCTCCGCTCGCAATGACATCAAATGGTGCGGGCACCAACCGTCAGAGTCAGAACAGCAGTGGCGACGCCTGTTGGGCCACCGCATGATCGCCGCAGCGGCCCCGGAGGCTCTGCCCGTCTCTGCCCTGCCCCCCGCCATCGCCGCCGGCAAACTCAGCAAGTCATTCGGCGGCGTGCGGGCACTGCGCGAGGCGTCCTTCGCCGCCAATGCCGGCGAGGTGCACGCACTGGTGGGTGAGAACGGGGCGGGCAAGTCCACCCTGATCAAATTGCTCGGAGGCCGCCTGACGCCGGACTCCGGCACCATCCAACGCGACGGCCAGCCGATCCGCCTCGTCGGACCCGCCGATGCCGCCGCGCAGGGCATCGGCACCGTGTTCCAGGAACTCACCCTCCTCCCCTGGATGACGGTCGCCGAAAACCTCCTGATTGGCCGCGAACCGCGTTCCCTCCTCGGCCTGATCCGCCGCGCCGATCTCGCGCCACAGGCCGATGCCATGCTCGCGAAGCTCGGCATCCGCCACATCGACCCGCGCGCCCTCGCGGCCGACATCTCCCTCGCCGAACGACAGATCGTCGAGATCGCGCGTGTCATCGTCCGCCAGCCCCGCGTGCTGCTGCTGGACGAACCCACGTCGTCTCTGGTCGAACGCGAGGTGGATTGGTTGTTCGCACGTATCCGCGAACTGCGCGCACAAGGCACCTCGGTAGTGTTCACCTCCCACCGCTGGAAAGAGATCACCTCGATCGCCGACCGCATCACCATCTTCCGCAACGGGGCCGAGGTTGGAACCTTCACCGGCATCGCCGAGGCCGACGCGATCACCCTGATGACCGGCCAGCAGGTTGACACGCTCTACCCCATCCCCGCGGCGATCCCCTCTACGGCCCAGCCGGCCCTGGAACTGGCGGACGCAACGCTCAACGGCGGCGCGCGCATCGGCTTCAGCCTGGCTGCGGGAGAAATCCTCGGCGTCGGCGGTCTCGCCGGACAGGGCCATCGCGAATTGTTCCTGGGCTTGTTCGGCGCGCCACCGCTGCGCCACGCCGCCATCCGGATCGGCGGCAAACAAGTCCGTATCGCCAGCCCGGCCAATGCCATCCACGCCAGGCTCGGCATCGCCCTGGTACCCGAGGACCGCAAATCCGAGGGCCTGCTGTTGCCGCTGCCCGTCCGTGACAACCTGACCTTGCCGATCCTGTCGCGCCTCTCCCGCCTCGGCGTGATCCGCGGCGCTGTCGAACGGCACATGAGCAAGCAGATGATCGACCGGCTGACGATCCGGACGCCAAGCGCGGCGCAGCCGGTGGGCGCTCTGTCCGGCGGCAACCAGCAGAAGGTATTGCTTGGCCGCTGGCTGCTGGCCGACTCCCACATCCTGCTGCTGTACGACGTGACGCGCGGCGTCGATATCGCCACCAAGCACGAAATCTATGACCTCATGACGCGCCTCGCCGCCGAGGGCAAAGCCGTATTGTTCTATTCGTCGGACACCGAGGAACTGGCGCATCTGTGCCACCGCGTCCTGGTGCTCCGAGACGGCCGCATCGCTGCCACGCTGACGCGACCCGCGCTGAACGCCGAGGCTATCGTCGCCGCCGCCATGCAGGACTCCGATCCAAGCGACCTTGCCAGGCACGAAACAAATGCCGGGTAATCTCGTCAGACACGACGCCTATGCCGAGTGACCTTGCCATCGCGCCCCTGGCCACGCGCCGGCGCCCCCGCGCCGCTCATGTGCTCGGCCAGAATGCCGGGCTGATCCTGGCCGCGCTGATCTTGCTTGCTGCCATCATAGGCTTCGCCGCGATGTTCTGGGTGCAGCAGGACCGGCTGCCGGGCAATTTCGAAATCACCTCCACGGTCAACAATACCATGCCCCTGGCGCTGGCGGCGATCGGGCAAACGATCGTGGTGCTGACGCGCGGCATCGACCTGTCGGTCGGCGGCGTGATTGACCTGACCAACGCGCTCGCCGCGATCTGGCTGACCGGCGGCGTGCTGCACATGATCGGCGTCTCGATTGCCATCGTGCTGATCGGCGCCGCTGCCGGATTGCTGAACGGGTTGCTGGTCGGGCTCGGCCGGCTGCAGCCGATCGTAGTAACTCTGGCGACACTATCGATCTTCCAGGGCCTGGCCATTCGCGTGCTGCCACAGCCCGGAGGCGCCGTGCCGGACGGCTATACCGACATCCTGGTCAACCCGAACCAGCCAACCGCGCTGATCTTTCTGCTGGTCGCCATTGCCGGCTGGATGGCACTGCGGCGGTCGCGCCTCGGCGTCGGCATCTTCGCCATCGGCAACGACGAGTCCTCGGCCGTCGCGCTGGGCGTGAACGCGATGCGCAGCAAGATCGCCGCCTACATGATCGGCGGCGCGCTGTATGCCGTGGCCGGCTTGTTCCTCGCCGCCAATGCGACCGCGGGCGACGCCACCACCGGCGACGGCTACACGCTTACCTCCATCGTCGCTGTGGTGCTGGGCGGGGTGAATCTGTTCGGCGGACGCGGCAGCGCGGTGGGTGCGATCTGCGGCGCCTTCATCACCACCATGATCGTCAACATTCTGTTCTTTGCTCATATCAACCCGCTGTACCAGTCGTTCTACGAAGGCCTTTTCCTGGTCATCGCCGTCGTGTTCGGCGCGCTGATCGGCCGTCTGGTGAGAAGGGCGCGATGACAGCTCCCCCTCATGGCCGGCCTGGTGCCGGCGATCTGCACACCGTCGATCGGGGCGGCCTGTTTCCGCCTGTCCGTTCAGCCTGGGCAGATGGCCCGGTCAGGCCCGGCCATGGTGGGAGCAGGAGCGGCATGTCGCCGCATCGTGCGTTGGCCGCGCCATGACCCGCTTCCTTCCCTCGGCCAACGCCCTGCGCGTGCTGGCCGCCTATTGCGCGGCCGTACTGCTGTTTGTCATTGGCCAGTGGGTGCATCCGGGCTTCGCCAGCTTCGGCAGCGTCACGTCCATCCTGCTGGTCGCTTCCTTCGTCGGCCTGGTCGCTGCGGGCCAGTGCTTCGTCATCCTGATCGGCGGGATCGACCTGTCCGTGCCCTGGGTTTTGAACGCCGCCGCCATCCTGCTGGTGACGGCCTCGTTGGGCCAGGATGCGCGCGCACCCTACGCGATCGCCGTCACGCTCGGCATGGGCGCGGTGGCTGGCGCCGCGAACGGGATCGGTATCGTCTGGCTCGGCGTTCCGGCCGTGGTGATGACGCTGGCCATGAACGGGATCATCGAGGGCCTCGCCCTGGGCCTCAGCGGCGGCATGACCTGTGCTGCCTGCGCTTCTTACGCCCCGCCGGTGATCGCCGCCGCGGTGCACGACGTGTGGCTGGGCATTCCCGCCGCGCTGTGGCTGTGGCTGGCGGTGATCGCGATGGTGTCGTTCGTGCTGAGCCTGACCCGTTTCGGCCGCGCCACCTACGCGATCGGCAACAACGCGCGCGCGGCTTATCTCGCCGGTATTAACGTCAACCTGACCACCGTGGCACTTTATGCGCTGAGCGGGCTGTTTTCCGCGATGGCCGGTATCCTGCTGGTTGGTTTCGGCGGCCAGGCGTCGCTGGGCATGGGCGCGCCGTACCTGTTCCAATCCATCGCGGCGGTGGTAATCGGCGGCGTGAGCATCCTGGGCGGCCGCGGCAGCTACTTGGGCGCCGCTGCGGGCGCCATCAGCCTGACCGCTTTGGTCAGCGTGCTGCTGGCGCTGAACATGCCGGATTACGGCCGCAGCATCATCTACGGCGTAGTGATACTGGCGCTGCTGCTGCTGTATGGGCGCGAGCAACGGGAGTAGCGGCGGACAAGGCGGTGGTTGCCGCCATCCGCGCGCGGGAATACGCGTTGAAGGTGCACTGCTGTCCAAGCCCCGCGGTCGCGGTCGCATGCAGCCACCCGTGGTCAAAAAATGCGGTTCGCGACGAGCACATCCGCGTTCATTTGCGTTTATCAGCGGTTCCAATACGGAGGACGGCGGTGAAGCAATCCCGGTCGGGATAAGTCTGCGGACCGTCCGTGCGCATACCACCCGGATTGCTTCGGCGCAGCACCCCTCGCAACGACATCCATGCCGCGCCGATCTCAACGCTTCGTGACCCGGAAACCAGCATGCACACGTAAGTTCGTTGCCCGAATGGGGTGACCAGCGCTTGTCAATCCGCGTTCCGGTGTGAAAACCAGGTTTCCCCCCGGCCAAGGACTCCTCGTGCGAGACAAACCCGATCTATACGAACTGCTGATTCACAGCGTCGTGGACTACGCCATCTACATGCTGGATGAAGCGGGGCACGTCGCGAGCTGGAATCCTGGTGCCGAGCGCATCAAGGGGTACAAGGCCGAGGAAATCATTGGCCAGCATTTCTCCTGCTTCTACACCCCAGAGGATCGTGCCAATCGGCTCCCGTGG
>Ga0335072_10001728_pt1 | contig 34813 bp, 32 predicted proteins | sample Lox_Sample_21_FD_206725 | JGI IMG/M metagenome (GOLD analysis project Ga0335072, IMG submission 206725) | Soil microbial communities from Loxahatchee National Wildlife Refuge, Florida, United States - Lox_Sample_2.1 | ecosystem: Environmental > Terrestrial > Soil > Wetlands | place: USA... | reverse complement strand
CCGAGGCGAGTTGGATACGCTGTTTAAATTGATTCGCGGGGTTCCGGAATTTCCGCAATTCAGTTATGTCTGCGCGTTTCATCAGCCTGCCCTGGTGCAAGCCCTGCGAAGAGATTCCTCGGAGGAAGCACGGGCCGAGGCAACACAGTACCTAGAAAAATTCTTTCCAGACTCGATTCCGCTGCCGCAGATCGAAGATGCGCTCCTCGCGGTTCAGTTTGAAAAGAGATTCTATGGTATCTGTGATCGCAATCATTTGTTGGTGGGTACGGAAGAAAGGCAACAATTCGCGGATGACTTTCGGACGCTGTGGCAAATGTGGTTGCGGGCGTATTTCAGCAACCTGCGGCGCCTGAAGCTGTATACGAACCGACTGAACCGCTCTCTACCGCTGGTCGGCGAGGAAGTTAATCTCCGGGATTTTGTCTTGCTGGAACTGGTGCGGATGATGCACCCGTTGATGTACGAGGAAATTTATCGCAATGCGCGGTATTTTATGTTCGCTCCGTGGCGGTTCACGACCTGGCTACAGATTGTGAGCCCCGATGAAACGGAGGCACAAAAGAAACGAAACGAGTATTTCAAGACACTTTTTCGAGAGCTCCCACTGCCTCCCGAAGGAACATTACTGGCGGTGTTAAAGGAACTTTTCCCAACCGTGGATGCGTATTTGAGTGGCCGGGATGTGCCCACGAGCGTGGCGCAGAATGCCAAGGACGCGGAGCTGCAGCGTAGGATTTATCATCCGGATTTCTTTCCGCGTTATTTCCTTTTCCAAGTCCCGCAAGACTTGTTTGGGGAGAAGGAAACGTCGGCTTTCCTCGCAGAAATGAACCGCTCCTCGGACGTGGAACAGGGGATCGCGATGTTCCAGGCGCAGTACGGGAAGTTGCGAGAGGTGCCGATGAAGCGGTGGGATTTTGTGCGGCGAGTTCGGTCGGCCATGGAACGGCTTACGCCCATGGCGCTCGAAGCGTTGCCGATAGCCGTGGCGCGACTCTCGGACCAGTTTGAAGCGGATCCCTTGATTCCGGTAGAGGAAACGACGGCCCGCAGCATTGTGTTTGGGGCGGCCAATTGTTTGAAGGCGACTTGCCCCCAAGCAATCTTGGAACGCGTGATTCGTGAGGCCTCGTCGGATCGCTTCGCCACCGAAGTACTGAACGATTGCACGACCAAAAAGAATCGCGAGCTAGAGGACTGGAGCAAAGTTGACGGTGGGCAGCTACAAAAAGCTTTCCGGGGGCGCATGAACGCAAAGTATGGTGCCGGCGCTTCCACCTTTTTTCCGGCTAGCGATCAGGCGGATTTCGTGCCACTGGGTAGGTGGGCATTGTGCGGGCCGGAGGGTCGAAAGGAGGTGGAGCAATACCTGCGGCGGGAATTTGCGGGGCGGCATTCCAACGTCGGGAATTTTCTCGTCCGTTTCTTTCCAGCAGAAAAAGTTCATCCGATCGAAGATCCCAGAGTCCAGAATCCGGTGGGAACCATCCGGCAGATCTATTTTCCCCCGGAGGAGCTGGCGGAGCTGATCGAACGATATGGGGATTCGGCCTATTCCTCGGAGGACGAGGCTCGTGCCGTTCGCGAGTTCAAAGAGGAAGTGGCGAAGAGCAGTGCATAGAGCGAGTTTGGAGGAATATTGTGGTTAGTGTTAGGCCCTTTGTTGCGCATGATTCCTAAAGAAAGTAGAGGGATTGTGCATTAATAACACGCTCAGAATGAACAACATACGGTAGTCCAGTTGCCTTCCGTAGGAGCTGAAGAGCATAATACCTCAAGAATGTTGAGGGATTGTGTATGCCTGGACCATACAAAGAGTCGGCCCGAAAGCTCTACGAGCTCGCGCACTCGCAGCAGGGCTTTTTTACCACAAAGCAAGCAACTCGAGCAGGTTTCACCGAGCCAACTCACCCATACCATGTCCGCGCCGGAAACTGGATTCGCGAGCATCGCGGAATCTATCGGCTCGTAGATTTTCCGACGACCGACCGCCCCGACCTGATGCTGTGGTATCTCTGGTCGCAAAATCGACTGGAGATTCCACAAGGAACCTATAGCCATAGTACGGCGCTCAGCCTGCATGAACTATCGGACCTGATGCCTTCGAAGCTGCACATGACCGTACCGAAGGAGTTTCGACGCAATGTGATTCCGGGCATCCTCGTTCTGCATCGCGCCGAACTGAAGCCTAGCGAAGTGCAAGAGATGCACGGCGTGCGTGTCACGCGCCCGCTGCGAACCATAACCGACCTACTCCAGGGCGACGGTACGGATCGCACTCAGCTTAAACTGGCACTCGACGAAGCGCTCCGGCGTGGGCTCATCGTTCGCAAAGAGATCGAACGGATGCCACATAATGCACTGCATCGTTCCCTCGAGGAACTCGCCGGCCAGGTCGCATGAGCGAAGAGCCGAAAGCGTATAAAACGGCCGGCGCGTTTCGCGCGGCACTCGAAGCCCGTTTGCAGAAGCGCGCGCGCGCGGAAGGCATGGACCTGCAGCGACTGCGTCGGCAGGTTGCTTTCGACCGCTTCTTGGCGCGTTTGTTCTCGAAAGGACCGAAAGCCGACTACCCCTGGATATTGAAAGGTGGCTACGCGATGGAGCTGCGGACGCACACCGCGCGGACCACGAAAGACATTGACCTAACGTTGCTCTCTAATGGGACTCCGCTCGCAAAAGAGCCCAAGGAACGACGTGAGCAAGTACGGACCATGCTGCAAGAAGCTGCGGCTGCGCCCTTTGTCGACTTCTTTGAGTTTCTCGTCGGAGAGGCGGGAGAGGACTTGGACGGCGCTCCCGAAGGTGGGAGCCGCTACCCCGTTCAGGCGCGCATGGACGGACGCGATTTTGCGCGATTTCATGTCGACGTCGGAATCGGCGACGAAGTGCTCGACCCGGTCGAGGTGGTGACGGGCAAAGACTGGCTGGGCTTTGGCGGTGTAAAACCGCCGTCGTTCCCGATGATTTCGGCTGCCCAACAGTTTGCGGAGAAAGTGCACGCCTATACGCTACCGCGCCGGAACAGGATGAATACAAGAACCAAAGATCTGGTGGACATGGTTCTTTTGATCCGCGAGCAAAAGCTCGATCCTGAGAAAACGGCGGCGGCGATCCACGCGACCTTTGCAAAACGCCGAACACATGAAATCCCGAAGGCCCTGGCGTCACCACCAGGCGAATGGGAACCCGTGTTTAACGAGCTTGCGAAAGAGTGCCATCTGGACCTCACGCTCCAGGAAGCATTTGCGGCGGTTCAGGAATTCACAGCAAAGCTGAGGCTTTAGGATGGAACGAGGGTGGGAGAAAAGCATGAACGAGGCGACATTTCGGCACGTGCGGGTAAGCGGAAAGAAATTCGAGCATGCTTCAATCGTTCTGGACAACATGTGGTTTGAAAACTGCTCGTTTGAAGGCTGCGACGTGTTCTACAGCGGCGGACCTGCCGAGGCGCGCTCTTGTCGCTTCGAAAACGTGCGCTGGTGCTTCCAGGGCGCAGCTGCTTTGACGGTTGAAACCATGCGGAAACTTGGCTGGCAAATAGCCGCTCCGGAGTAACCGGCGGGCAGCGGAGACGGAATGGCATATCGAGCCGAAATCGAAAAAGCCCTCGACGAGATGATTGCCGAGGAAGCGGGAATGAAGTTCCAAACGCTCGCCGTGGTACTTGCAAAACAGAAGTGGCGGCAGTTGGTCGCTTGCGAACGCAAATGGGACAACGGCCTGGATGCGTATGCCACCGGCGAATTGAATGCCGATGGAAAAGGCGTTGGTTTAGCTTGTTCGCTGACAGCGACACTCGAAAAAATAGCGGGTGACGCCGAAACGGCAAAGCAGCACTTCTCGGACCTGCGAGTTCTCATCTTCGCGACCGCCGCGAAGGTCACGAATCACAGGGCAGAACAATGGGTCGAAGAGTTCCGCGAGAGGTTCGCCCTCGAACTCATCGTAGTTTCCCGCGAAGATCTAGTCACCTCGCTCCTCGACCCAGGAAATGCCGATATTCTGCGCGCACAACTGGGAATTCCTGTTTCTCTGGCCCCGGAGGTCGAAGCCATTGGCGTCCGGGTGCGAGTGGCCGCGCAGGAAGTTGCGGAAGATTGGGATCGCCTATCGCGGCGTTCGGGCCGCCCCTTGATCGAACTCGACGCGGAGAGAATTGTGCCCAACGAGGAGCGGGGAGAAACGGTCACGATCGGGAATCTCCAGAGCATGCTAGTGGCGGGAGGGAGGATCATTCTCGAGGCTCCTGCCGGCCGGGGAAAATCCACGACCCTGGTGCAGCTTTCAAAGCGCATGCTGAGCTCGACAGCGCTGGCAGTGCTGGTGGATCTGCCGGCGTGGGTGAGGTCGGGGAAAGGCATCCTGCAGTATGTGGCCGACTTGCCTAGTTTTGCCGGACAGCAACTGGATGCGTCTGCGCTTGCCAAATTGCGCGGTAAGATTCCGCTTGTTTTCCTATTGAACGGATGGAATGAAATTTCGGCGGCAACATCGGAGTCCGCGGTCATTGTCCTACGCGAACTTGATCACAGCTTCGGGAGCGCGGGCATCATCGTAGCCACGCGAACTCATTATTTAACTCCACCGCTTCCAGGAGCCATTCGGCTCAAGCTGCGATCTTTGAGCCGCAAACAACGCGACCTGTATCTGGATTTGGCGCTCGGACCTTCCGCCCACGAACTGCGCGTGAAGCTCAACAACAACCGGATGTTGGATGAGATTACTCGGACTCCTTTGATTCTCGCGGAAGTGGCCGATCTGTTCTGCTCAGGCCGTGAAATCCCAGCTACGAAAATGGGCGTACTGGGAGCGGTGATGGAAGTGCTCGAACAGGCCGAGGATCATCGGCCTTCTCTGCAGCAGCCCCCAATCGCCGGGCAGGCAGCGGAGTACCTTCGAGAGCTGGCGATGGCGATGACGGAGAACGCGGCAATCGAAATCGTGGACGCAGATGCGCGCGCAGTCGTTAACTCGGTCGGCACGATGCTAAGGCACGCGAACCAGATCCTGACCGAGCCAGAACCCAGGGACGTTTTGAATGAACTGGTGAAGCACCACATCCTCGAGCGATTCGAAGAGCATCGCATCACGTTCCGTTTCCAGCATCAGCAGTTTCAGGAATTTTTTGCGGCGGGCGGCCTCGGAGGGCGGTTGCGGGGCCTCTTGCGTGTACAGGATGCGAATGAAGATCGACTCTTCCTCGAGCGGTACGTCAACGAGCCGCGTTGGGGAGAGTCCTTGCGCATGTTGGCCGAGGACATCGGGGCCAGGTGTGCGGCGGCGCGGGACGCCGGTGTGAAACTGGTCCGCCTAGCGCTTCAAGTGGATCCCATTTTCGCGGCCGAGCTTGCACGGTGGTCTGGCCCCGCAGTGTGGGACGAAGTGCGAGATCAAATGGGAACCCGCCTACGAGCGTGGTATGGCGTGGCGGATCGCAACCACAAACAGTGTGCATTGGCCGCGATGCTGGCCACTGGATATGAGGACTTTACCGATATTCTGGTCCCGCTGCTCACCCATTCGAACCAGCAGGTTCGTCTGGCTGTCTATCACGGCGGCATGGAATTCCTGCCTTCGAGCCTTGGTTCGCAATGGAAGGAACTGATCGGGAGCTGGCCCGAAGAGGCTCGGCTCGATTTTGTTCTGCAATTGGCGCATGACCCCTGGCTTGCGGACACCGTGGAACAGATCGCCTTGGTCGATCCCAGCCCGAAAATAAAATGGAATGTGGCTCGGATGCTGAGCTGGTACGGGTTCGACGACAAAGTGGAGAAGCTGCTGGGGCAGTTGGACGAGCTAAACTTCCGGGAAGCGGTGCAGGGGATGCATGCCGAGGAGATGCCGGTTTCGCTCACGCCTCGGGTACTTAACGCGTACGAAGCCATGCTGCGAGAGACCGCGGATCCTTTCGAGCACATCCGGATTCTGCGGTTGGAACAAAGCTTGGGAGCAAAAGACGCCCTATCCCGGATCAAAGCGGAACTGGACGGCATGGATAAAGAACAGCTGGAAAAAGGGAATCAAGGAGCAACGCAATGGGCGCTCGAAGAGCTGCGGAAAACAGATCCAAAGTGGGTGAGTGATTGGCTCTCCCAGAAAGTCATGCAGATCACGCGTTTTGGCGGTTGGGCGGATATGGTGACGAGTGTCTCCGATGAGCAGCGCGAGGCACTCTTCGAGCGATACAGCAAGGAAGCTTTGGACGCGAACGAAGTACCACGAGTACGGTCGCTGCTCGCAAAGACAGCGGACGAGGGTTTCGCCTGGCGCGCGTTCGAGAGATGTTGTGAAATCCGCCGCGGCCTCACGAACCCGCCTGGCCACGATCAGGCCGCGTGGAATCTGTTTCGACAGGTGCAAGATTTGGTGGAGGGCATCGCTCCCGACGTGCTGCTGGCCGGGTTGTCGGAGAAGCTCGAAAACGATCCGGAGATGACCGAGCTTGGTGTGTTGGTAGAATCGCTCGCGAGATTCCAGCCAACCAGGGACGTGCGGCCGTTGCTGTCCGCGGAAGTGCGGCAAAAACTGCGGGAGTACCTAAAGAAGGCCGCGGAGCTGGCCGCATGGCCGCCAGCGGTCAACGGAAGCGTGCGCGCGCATTTGGCGGTGTTGCTGGGACAGATCGGAGAACCAGAAGACCTGGACGACATCCGCCGGCTGATCGGCGCAGATTTGCTGCGGTTCCGCGAGATGCAAGCGGCACGGATGCGGGGGGAGCGCGCGGTTCTGAGGGCAGGCGACTCGGTGAGCTATGTCAATTTCTACACTGCGGCTGTCGCCACGGTAGATCCCAAGCGTGCGGACCACGTCCTCTTGGAGCTTTTGCCAGAGCCGGAGTATGAGCGATGGGTAGCCGAACTGCTTGTAGGGCGTGCCCGGAAGGGCGCTGGACCTCCCACACTCGAAAACAATCGCATGGACTTCGCCAAAATCTGGGCTGCGCGGAAGGGGACCACCCCCAGTGAATTCGTTGAGGAGCAGCGCGTCCGCTACGCGGAGGCTCTTCGGATGCAGGCCGAGAGGCTGCTCGAAGAGCGAGAAGCCGCGGCGGACAAACGGATGATCGAACATCGCATCAAGTACGTGGGCAGCGCGCTCGCGGCGCTCGACGGGGCATGCTCGGCGAAACTCGTTTTGGAGGTGATGAAATTGCCTGGCCGCTTCGACGGCTATTCCCGGGTTGCCTCGATCGAGAGCCTTATGGTTTGGGGCATACCTCTGAGAATGGCCGAGGTGATGGAGGTGCTGGGACCCACCATAGGCGAACTGCGTGCTGGCGGAATCCACGGTGACAATCAGAACGCGTGGCTCTTGCAGCGTTGCATGGCCTTGCTGCCGTTCGTCGACCCGCCGGTCGAAGGCATCGCGAAGGTTCGCGAGATGCTCCCGGAAATGCGTTGGCGACTGTATGAATTGGGCGGGGTCGTAGGGGCACTGGGGGCCAGCCGAGCGGAGGCAGCGATGGATGTGCTCCTCGAGGTCGCGGGCACTGATGGCAGCGGAGTCGAGGCGATGGGCGAACCATGGATCAAGGCCGTGGCCGCGCTCGGCGGCAAGCGGTCGAATGCCATCCTTCTGTCGTTTGTGGACCCGAAGGCCCAGATGTTCACGAAAGAATTCCTTCCCGATCATCGCCATGGGGACTTGCTCGCACAACTACTCGCAGAGAGAGCGGAAGCCGAAGCGGACGTAAAGATGGAGGTGCTCCGATTGGCGGACGGAAACCTATCGCCAGTAAAACGGATGGTGCTTGCGAAAACGGTCTCCCGATTCCGCAACGAAGAGAATCTGGTGGCAGGATTCTGCGTTCTACGGGATGACGGTTCTGGCGTCCCGTATGAGGTTCTGAAGTCGATTGAAGATGTATTTTTGGAACGGCGTCCCTATGGAACTTCGTCCCATACGTTCACAGTGGGACCCCGTGGAGCAAATGCCGTGCGGAAACGTCTCTTTGATTTGGCACGGACCGACCCGGTGCGGAAGCAATCCGCATTTGCGCTCCTCGGACAGATCGAAGTGTGGCGCCTCGAATACGGCCGGCCCATTGAGGAACCGCGCCATCCGGCACTGGCTTCCGGCGAGCCTTGGCCGCCTCTGCCATCATGAGCGAACCGCGAAAAACTGTCTTCATCTCCTGCGGCCAGTATTCTGAAGAAGAGCGCTCGCTCGGAAAGCGGGTCGCTGAACTGGTTCGCCAGTCCACGCCCTTCGATGGCTATTTTGCTGAGAATCAGACGACACTGGCCACGCTCACAGAGAACATACTGCGGCGGCTCTACGATTCGGTCGGTCTGATCATCATCATGCACTACCGGGGTACTGTAGAAACTCCAACCAGAAAATTGACCCGGGCTTCGGTATGGGTAGAACAGGAAGTGGCCGTGGCCACGCTCATGCAACAGATTTTGGGACGGCCGCTCTATGTGGCTCTGTTTGTGGAGAGGGGGATTGCGATCGAGGGAATTCGTCAGCAGCTGCAGCTAAATGCCGTGGAATTTGTCGAAGGCGACGAAGTGATCGCACAATTGAAGGAGATTCTTCCGAGTTGGAAGGTTCCGCTCTACCAAGGGGAGGACGAACGGCGTGCCATGGTCGACGCAGTTGATTTATCGGTACGCGTCGATAATGGGCATCACGCGCAAGTGACCATTGACGTGGAAAACCATTCGAAACTGGACGTGCAGCTTAATAGCATTGTGCTGTGGAGCAAGGAGAATCGGGTCTGTGGGCCGGTACGGAGGCCTGAAGGCGCAAACTGGACAATTCCTTCCCACAGACGCCTCCCCATTCAGTTCTTGGCCAACGAGAATGTTGCCTTGAAGCTCTCGAATCTTTATGAACAGCCGGTTCCCGTCGGCGACTTTGCCCGGTCGTTTCGCGCGGTGGTACAGGTGGAACTGCGTTGCGAGATTTTGGGCCTGGAGCGTGTGTTCAAGGAAAAGAGCGAGATACAGATCGATCTGCTGGACCGGCGACTCACGGGAATCCGTTAGGTCGAGAGATCAAATTTCCCCAGAATCTCGGTTGCGTTGGCCAGACTACTCCCCGCAGTTAAACCTCAGTCGAGGGTTCTTCGGCGGATAAGATACGTGACCTGCTCAATGAGAGGATCGCGTACTTCCAAGTTCGATTTAGTAAAGCAGGCACACAGCCTTTTGAGATCCGCACGGCAGCCGCGTATCTGGAGCGCCGCGAGCGCTGTGGCACGGCGTGATTCCGATGGAGCGCTTGTAACCCAGGCTTCAAGAAGCTCGAAAAAGTGCTGGGGCATCTGACCTGCATCTATCCACTCGTCGAAGAGAAGCTCGCAATGGAAGAGACGTCGAGCGCTATCCGCGCCCTCGCCAGCGGTAAATTGGCGAAAGAGATCCTCCGTGGTGGGAAACCACCTCGCTCGAGTGCGTGCCATCATCGCGGAATCACGTTCGTCGTCTAGCTTCGGGTAGCGGAGTCGCTTCCCGGACACGGGTTTGACATTCGCGAGCGCCCAGGAGCGAAAACCGTTGCGAAAGCACCATTCGGCTAGCTCGAAAATAGTCATGGCACCAATCTTCTCAAGGTATGGTCTTAGGCTCTCGATGTGCTCGAAGCGAAGCCTGTCTCGAAGTCCAAACGTCTTGAAACCGAAAAATGAACCGAGGTGTTCAAATGGGTCGGGGCCAGCACCGATAGCGGCGATTGCTTGGGCCGCGACTGTGCGTGTGTTTTCTGTCGAAAGATAAAGGGCCGCCTGAATGAATACAGGAATGCCCATGAACTTGCGCCAGTGGTTTAGCAGCAATCGTTCGGCGGGCTCCGTTGGAATATCGCGGAGCACGTGTGCCAGCTGAAAGTTCTCGTCGCTCCAGGGTTTCTGCGTTTGCTCCCCGGCGGGGAATGCCTGCATCAGAAGATCGTCCAGCATTTCCTCGAAATCGGGCTGCCACACGTGGTGCAAGAACTGGAGCCAATATGCGCGGAGCTCGTTCTTTATGATGTGCGCTTTTACTGCAGGTGCTGCAGTGCTATCTCCCTTTATTGTGCGCCGCTTTAGGGAGAGATCGGCGAACGGGCTTCCCTTGACGCCCACTTCCCGCAATGTCGGGAGGTCGTCGGTGTACTCTGCCCAGATCTCAAACGCGTACTTTTGAAGCCAATCGGGGCTCGCCGGATTGCTCCAGAGTTCGCGGAGTGCTGCGAGGGAAGCCTCCGATAGGCGGTGCGACTCGGTATCCCGGCGCCATTGATCCCGCCAGATGCTGGCATAGGGAAAGAACGATCTTTTGTCCATCTGGGCTTTCCGTTCGGCAATCGTACGCACCATGAAAGTGATGGCCATTGGGTGGTCAATACTTCGAAGGATGCTGGCAACTATCCAGCGATATTCCTGTCTTTCGCCCAGCTCAGTAAGGTAGGCAAGCACGGAGTTCGGGAATCCGTGGCGTCCTGAAAACGCAAGAGCCTCTTCGATTTGGTCTCTGCGAGAGAGCGTAGAGGGCGTCGATGCAGAATCGACGGTAAGCAACTTCTGCATCATGGGAAGCAAAACTACTTCGGCTTTTTCCCCTCCGCAACGCAGGCCTGCCCAGAGGAAACAGGCGAGTGTTTGGTCGCTCTCTGGTGCCTTCTCGAAGGCCTTGATGATCGCATCTGCGAGAAACGGGTCAGCCAGGTAGCCGGCGAGCGTCAATGCCCCACGAAGCAAGGGACCGCGAGTGCCTTCTTCCTGTAAGTGTTGCCGCAAATCGGAGCTTAGTTGCAGGCCGTGTTTTTCCTGCGCATCACTGATCAGCGATTCGAGCCAGCTGTGGTGCATCCGGGGATAAAAGTCCACTGACAGTGCGTAGGCCCCTCCAAGGGCATCTCCATTGCGAAGTCGCGCTTCCCAGAGATGCGGCCCAGGGTTAGGTAGATTCTCGGTCACGGAAAGCACGTGCTGCGAATTGGTCTCAGCCAGCAGGTAGAGCGCGACTTCTCGCTGGACTTTACCGCGGTTCTCCCGGCTACATAACCAGCGATGTACGCGCGACGTGATTTCCGCCGCCCCGTTGGACAAGATGGGAAGAGACGCCAAGCTTGTAACGAGGGTCATCGGATTGTTGGCGAGAAGCCAATCGAGCTTGGGGGTTGGTAACTGACCGCTGGCTACGGCAATTCCAATCTGCGGCGCAAAGAAGGGGTCCGTGAGTGCGTCGGGAGGATCGCCAGACTCGGTGAGCATTGCTCGTGCCGCCCCGGCCAAAAAATACTCGAGAATACGGTCGTGGCGGAACTCAACGAGTTCTCCATTGTCTCGACTCACAGCCCGGCAAATTCTTCCGGAAGTGGTCAACTTTTTGAGCAACGAGATGACGTTCGACGGGGCTGGAAACCACGCAGCGAGTTCTCTTCGTTTTGCGTGTAGCCTTTTGTGGACTAGGAGCTTGTGAGCCACGGCATGTAATGCATCGCTGTATTCGTTGACCCATTCGCCGCTTTCGGCAGCCAGTTGTTGCAGCGAAGTCTCTACATAATGACCGATGATGTTATTCGCAAGGGGCTCCGGCTCTTGCGGCTTTTCTCGAGTGAGAATCTCACTGAACAATCCGAGAAGAATTGGATCGTCCCGCAGGGATTCCGCGTAGCCGTCTAGTTTTGCGGGATGCCATTTCAGGTTAGAGGCGTGTAGGATTTTCTCCAGGTAGGCAACGGATTCCTTCCGCGAGAACGACCGGACCCGTTGCAGTCGAATGTAATCGGACGAACGGTATTTTAATTCCACGATGGACGAGTGGAACTCCCAAACAGGGCACAGGATGCGAAACGAGGTTTGCGTCTTCTGCCCCTCGGCAGCTGGTCGCGCCCAGCTGATGATTTTCTCAAGCGCCCGCGACGGTTGCCCGGAACGGTTCACGTCGTCGATTACAATCCAAAGAGGTTGGTCTTCAGTTGCTAGTTGCAGCGCGGTGCGGCCGGCATCCAGGTCCAGACGGCCGTGCAACGATCGAAGCGTCTTAGTCAGCGCTTCCGCAAGGCTCACCGCGCGTTCAGCGACTTCGGCGGGCACCCAAAAACCGATGCCAGCGCAGTCCAAATATTCCGCGAGCACGGTCTGTGCGAGAACGGTCTTGCCGGCTCCGGACGGTCCTACGAGCAGGACCAGGCTCGTGGAGGACTCGCGAAGGAGGCGATTCGCCACCTCGCAGGCTGCCGTCCTAACGAGAAGAGCCGCACCCCCCAGCGGTGCGTCTGATCGATACTCGGTAAGGCTCGCCGCCGACAGGTGGCGTAGCAAGCCGTTCGAGAGGCGCTCGGCGGTGATTTCGAGGTGCTTTTGCCGGAGCCATTGGCCGTCAGCAGTTCCGTCGAGAAAGTCCCGTAGCTTCGATTGTTCTAGGAACTCAACGGAAATCCGTGCCTGACGTGCGACCGCGTAGACTTCGTTCATCAAATCGATAGAAAGAGTGCGATTCGTTCCTAGGTAGAGGCAGAATTCAGCTTCACTGTCACCTAGGCGAATTGCAGCGGCAAGTTTCGCCGCCTTTGGCAGGTCGCCTTCTTCGGTCGTTTTGGCCAGCGACTTTTCAGAGTCAGAAAGCCATTTACGCTTCAAATCCGCGCTGGTGGTGAAGGCTGTCATCACATAACGGTTTGGCTTTCGATTGGGAATATGGACGAACCCGTCAACCGGCGAAGGAATCGTTTTCCCTTCCGGATTGACGCCAAGATGAACGATGGCTCGGCAATCTTCGTAGAGGAAGCGCAATACCTGGGTTGCAAGGATTTCGAACTTCCCCGTATCGCTGATGCTCTCTAGATGTTCAGCTGTGGCCGCCACACGTGGTCTCAGACAAGTATATACCGCGATTGGCACTCTCCGTTCCAAGCCTTGGTCCAAGCGGCGTCAACAGAGCCCCGGTGAGAGGCAGGGCAAAGGTCCTGCCAGGCGCGTTTTTTGGATTCAAGACCAGTCGCTTTGATGATTGCCTGGATTCCAACTAGGAGGCCAACAGAAGCCGCCCAAATGTTCTATCGATCAGGGATCAAATTCGGTTGATGCGCAGGTCCAACGACTTCAGCGTCGTCCGGTGGTCAAGGATAGACTTTCGGAGTCACTGCGGCGAAGAAAGTTACTGAACCGTGATATCAGGTTCGTAGAATTCGACGCTGACCATAAGACGCGCTTCCACGGGCATACTACTCCGGATCACGGAGGCTAGCCGATCAGCTGATTCGCAGCATACGACTGGCCTTACTCTGGTTTCTTGCCCTGGCCGTACACCTCGTGGTGCCAGTCGACCCACTGGACGGCTTCGTTATGCAAGCCCATGAACTCCTCGAACGTTACGTGCTTCCCGGTCTTGACAACGTGGCGGATGGCTGCACTGAGCACCTGCGCTTCGCTACCTTCTGCGAGCAGCTTCGCGCCAACGTTGAACCCCTCTCTTGCCCACTTGCCGCGCTTGCCGTTAGCGATGGGATTGACGATATCCACGAACCTTTGGAAGACAGGGTCGGCAGCGCTGCTTCCGTCGCTGCCCTTCAAGCCGGAGACACTGGAGAAGTCCCATTTGCCGTTGTTGACGTCCACCCATGCTTTCTTCTCGGCCAGCACCCGAGCGGCTTCGCGCACGAGCTTGCACTGGGCGTGCCCTTTGACCTTACGGTTTTGAGAGAGTTCCTTGCATGCCTTGCAGGCGCTGGGGTCGTGCTCAATGTACTCGTTGATCAGAGCGTAAGTGCCATCCTCCGCGCCATTCAGGGCCTTGAGGAATGCCTCCGGCGTGCGGACATGGAGACCACCCTTCTTGTGAGCGCGGTTGTAGCGGAGCAGGTCAATAGCGTCCACCCCAGCGGCGTCGGCCAGTAGCAAAATCTCCTGCAGGGTGGCCTTGACCGACCGGGAGGACTCCAAGCCCAGACCGTGAACCGGGAGAAGCTCGCAGAGCAGCCGGCGTTCTTCACTGGTTAGCTCCGCAGGTTTTTCTTGCTCTTCCGCGATAGACGGAGGAGGCGAAGCCTCCGAATCTGCCTCGCTTACTGACTCGCTAACTCCGCTCGTAAGAGCGTAAGAGTCTTCTGCTATGCCAAGCGCAGCGGGAGTTTCTTTTAATACCTGAGTAGTGTCAGGTTTTCCTACAGTGTCTACTTTGGTTTTTCCCACAGTGCCACTGTTGGATTTTGCTACAAGGGCTTCCTTAATTCTTTGCAGAAGCAGCGTAGGATTTCCCAACAGTGCCACGTTGATTTTGTAGACCGCAGTGTAATGGCCGTGCCGGCTTGTCCAATGGGTCCCGCCCTTGTTGCAGCGCTCGTTCCGACACACGTGGCTGCCGGCGCGCTGGAGCACGTCAGCCGCTTCGAGGATGTCGCTGTTGTCGTAGACCGTCCAGCGGCTCACGCCGGCCCGCTCGGCGACCGATTCCTTGGCCGGGAAAATGTTAGTGCCGTCGTTGTTGGCGAAGGATGCCCAGGCTAGCAGGATGCGCTTGACCCTACCAGGCATACCCTTTATGTCTTGGATTTGGGATTGGAGCTTACGCGACATCGCGACCTACCCAGAGGTCGCACGCGAAATTTCTTGAAGCGAGGTTCATGTGCTTATCTCTCTCGTCGGTACTGCCACGGATGGTGAGTCCGGCATGCTTTGCGGTGTAAATTTTGGAGGAGGCGGATAAGCACGAACGCCCCCTCCCGATGTCTCGGAGGACACCCACCTCATAGGAGTCCGGTAGTCGTCAGACCCCAGAGCGCTGACTAGACGCTCACGATCCTCTAATACCCGGTCCCGGGAAAAACAACGCCCTGCTTTCGAACTGCGGAATCCCTTTTGTAGAAGGCGTGACGCTCACGGTCCTCACCGCGACCAGCGCTAGCCGGCCAGGCTGGCATCGAGATGTCGGTTTCAATTTGAGTCATGACCCTCTTCACCCCAAAAGCACTTCCCGCACCAGCGATTCCTTCCTTGCCAAACACTTTTGGTGCCCTTAGGTAGATGTACGCCGCAAACGAGGCACTTGTCGTCAAATCCTGGCCGACGAAAGTTCTTGAGTCACTGAAAAATCTGCCGCTCATCTGAGTTTCTCCTCGTTGCTGTTCGCGTCCTGCACGCCGAACGTCTCTGCCAAAACCTTGGCCTCCGCCAGCGTTACGTGCCCATCGCCGACCGCATTTTCCCAGTTGAATTCCTTGCCCTCCCGCTCGGCCATTACAAGCTCGGTTTCCCAGGCATTGACGAGCTCCTGGTAGCGCGGCGAGCCCTGCGCCTTGAGCGCGGACAGCGCGCGATCAACGCGGAATGCGGTGTAGTCGCGCTCATTGAGTTCTCTGCGGCTGACCTGGATCTGCAGGTCGTGGACCTGGGCGGCGTCTTCGCGGATCAGGGCCTCGGCGAGAAGCTCCAGACCATTGAGGGTCAGGACGACGCGCCAGGCGTATTCGTCACCCATGCCCCAATTGTCGATCCATTGCCGATCGGTGAACTCCTCGCCCTTCCCGTTCCTAACCGCCGGCATGTCGGGCACTTGCCATTCGTCACCCGCGCGTGGGCGGATCAGGTCGCTCACCGCCAGCGGTACCGCCCTGGGCGAGACAAGCAGCAGCTCAATGTCAGCCTTCGTCGGCCTGAAATCCTCGATCCCCATCGTTATCTCCTTGCGCCCAGCTTGGGCCATAATCTATTCAATTCAGTTTTGGTTAGACCCATCGCCGTCTTTCGCAGTCGTGGCGCCATCAACGAGAGCCGCGAGTTTGTCACCGCAGGGCACGCAGAACGGGTAGAACTCCTGCTCGGACGAGCAAAGCCGGTCGCCGCAGTCCAAGCACCTCGGGTTTTTGCTCTCCTCAGCCTTTGTCATGTTCGTCATGCTTCCGACCGCACGGGCCGTATCTTATGGGCGCGGAGCCATCGCTGGTCGTCCTCGTTGATCGCCCGACAAGCCTCCTGCATCGCGTCCTCTTCGGTGTCCGCCTCGACCGAGTAGGTCACGTCGCAGACCGGGCCGTGCCATGTAAGTTCGAAGATCACAGCTCGTCCTCCGGTTCAGGCTTCGCGCCGAATGCTTCCAACAACTCGCCGATTGGCTCCATCTTTTTGGCCTTTTCCATGTCCGCCTCGAAAGCCTTGCGCTCTAGCTCGTTGAGCGGCTTGTGGGCTTTCTCGCGGGTGACGGGAACCACTGAGACGTTACGACCGTCCGACGTGCGGATGGACACGCCGGGGCCGCCGGTGCCGAAGGTGAGTCCGACGATCTTGGTTGCGATGGACAGGAGGTGTCGCCACGCCTCGGGTTCGAGCGCATTGATCCCGTCAAGGTTCCAGCTTTCGATCTCGTCCAGGCTGGGCATCGTGCTCTCGCCCTCCTTGGTCCATTCCAGGTAGTCGTCGCCATATTCCAGCGAGATGAAAGGCAATCCCTGGCCGGCGTGCTCGTTCATCATGGCGAGCACCGGGCTCAGGTCTACTACTTCCGCGTACATGTTCGATCTACTCATGCTGTTCTCCTTTTGTCGGGTCTTCCTTTGACCGTTTCTTTTGTGTTGTTGCTTACTTCCTTAGTTTTAAATTGGGGACGGTATAGCCGCAGCCGTTATCCGCTGACTTCCTTCCGCTGACCATTTCCGCTGACCTTGCCTACTTACGCCCTGCGCAGGACCGTAGTACATAAGCGCGGTGTACATGCGCGGTAGACGAACGCGGTTCACAACGCCGTCCCCAAACTTGTTAGCTTCGCTCCGGCGGGAGCCAGCCATAGTCCTTGCTATTCAATACTGCGAAACCGTTTCGCTCACAGCATTCCCGGATCGGAATTGCCGAACTTCGCGGCCCCGAACACTCGCTCGACGGCGAGGGCCAGTGGACCACTCGGGTCTGGGCGCTGCTAGCCGGCATGGTTCCTGAACGGGGGGCATCTCTGCCGTGTTGCTCATAGCCCGACCTCCTCACTGTCCACCTTGGTAGTTTGGGCTGGAGGCTGGCCGTCAGCTTCCGCTACCTCGGCTCCGAAGACTTCCGCCACCGCTTCGTAGCTGGGCATGACGCCGTAGTCTTTCCGGTTCCACTTGTTTTCGGGGTTGATCGGCACCAACTCCGGCCAGGCGACTCTGCCGTCTTTCGACACCGGCATTTCCATGGTCACTTTCCAGAACTTTTTTCCAGCACGCTCGACGCTCTCAGTCATGCTGTAGAAACCGCAACGCACGCAGCTGAAGTCCCGCTCGTTGGTGTGGATGTCCATGTCGCTGTGTGCCGTGCTGGCCCCACACACAAGGCACTCGACGTTTTCTGTGTATACAGTCGTCATGCAGTTTGTCTCCTTTATATAGATACTGAATTTCTCCCCCGCCGGCCGCTTCGGTTTTCTGCGCTCTGCGCGCTCCTTCTGCCGCTTCTTCCTCGATCCGACTCAAAGGTGACCGGAGTGACGAGATTCCTATTCCCCTTCAAATGCAGCTCTTTAGGTCTCAACACTCTTGCATCTCGCGCGCAAAGGGGGGAAAGAAAAGAGTCGGTATTGGCGCCGGACAAACGCGCCTTTCTTAATGGCCAGAGATAGAATCCGTTGCATCGCGCAAAATGGACACAATTACAACTGTCTAGTTTGGTGCTTTTGTTTTCCATGGCCATCGCTTGCTTCTTAGTTCGCCAGCATCTCGGCCAATTTTTCGTCGCAGTTGTGGCACGGCTTGACCTCGATGCTGCTCACGGCTGCGGCAACGTCAACAAGGTTGCCCTGCATCGCCGTTTCTACTTTGGCGCGCAGCACAGCGTCCAGGTTGGCTGCGCAGATTGGGCATAGTTTGTCGCGGACTGCGCGCAGCGTCTTGGTCTTGATTTCGATCATCCCCCAGTAGTTGGCTCCGCATGCTGGGCACGGTTCACCAGGCATCACGGGGCCGTTGCAGTCGTCGCACATCACTGCCTCGGGCTTGTCTTCCCATGGCCCCTCGCCGGACTCAAAATCAATGACGTTGTTGAACATGTCGCCGTACTCATCGCAGCATTCGCTGTAGCGGATGCCGTCCGTCTGGAGATGCGCGATCTTGCACTGCGCGCATCCGGCCACGTGTTTCTTCATTTTGTCTGTCTCTAAAAATCCGCCCATCGTCGTCTCCTTATAAATTGCGGTTGGTCGCCCACTGGTGCTGGATGTCGGCCAAGACTTTCAGCATGGCGCCACGGTAGCTGCCCCTGGCGTCCTCTTGTGTGCGGTAAATCTCTTCGCCGGCCGCGTTGAACACCCGACCTATCGCTCGCCAAACACCGCTGCCGCCCTTTGCCACACCATCCTCTTCCATCACGAATGTCACGGCGACCGCCAGTTCTTCGCCGATGTGGATGTTCTCCATCGCTGTCAACAGATTGCTTTTGGTTTCCATTGATTTGTCTCCTAGCAGTGCTCATCCACACTTCGGCTGCATGAAATCGCAGCGGCGGGCAACGCAGTAGAACATCTCGCTGTTCTTCATCGCGGCCAGCGATCCTTCTGTCCTTTTGACTTCCATTTCCACAAACTGCTCGTAGTTCATAGAGCCTCCTCTGGGTAACTTTCAGTTTCGATCAGTAATAAAAATCCCTGGGCCTTAGCCGCATCCGGTATCCAGTCGTAGCCTTCGCCGCGCACGTAGCCCTGCTTCGCTTGACAGTAGTCTGCCCAGCGGCCGTCCCTTTCTTTCCTGCTCAGTCCGGCAAGCACAAGGGCGTCGAACTCTTTCCGCCACGCGCGCAGCTTCGCCATGTGCTCCTGCTGCGGGCAGGCCTCGCAGGTCGGTTCTTCGCCGTCTTTCGCGAACAGCGGATTTCCGGTAACGCTGCACCATGCGCTACCGTCCGGGCCCATGATGTGGGTCTTGCGTTCCTTTTTCTTGGCCGCAGACGCCTCCATATTCTTGATGGCCTGCTCGCCCTGGCGCGTCTTCTTTGCTACAGGCGCAGGCCGTACCGGCGCAGCTACGGACAGTTCTTTTTCTTCCGGTTTCGCAATTTCTTTCAGCGCGAAGCGGATGGCGTCGCTGTACTTTTTGTTGTGCTCGACATGGACGGTACCGTTGCCTTCTTCCACCTGCTTGCTTTCGTACTTCGCGCCGTCATAGTCGATGAAGATGATCGTTGGATTCTTGCGAAGATCGATGAGCAACGGGCGAACTGAGTTCGCCTCTTTCGGTTTCGGCCCCGCGATGATTTTCTGGATTTGCCGGACCGGATTCTTCGTGCGGGCGTTCTCGCTGTACCAACGCGCCCATTCCTTTTTGCCGGTGCAACCGTTGACAGTCTTACCTGCTTCGAGGGCAGCCCAAACTTCTGTGACGGCCCGGCGCAGCTTCTCGGTACGGTCGCGGCGAACCTCGTTGTAGTCCCGCGCCTTTTTGTGGGCCTTTGTGGCTTCCTCATTCCACTGCTTCGCCATCCGGCCGGTCAAGTCGAGTGATGCCAGTGATTTTGCTTTTGCCATTCGTCGTTCCTCCTTGCCCCCAAATACAAAAAGGGCGCGGTCATCAAAAACGTCGGTCGTGCGGGAATTGCACCCACATTTCCTGACGTCTCAAATCACCGCGCCCTAGCGCTGGCCGTCAGGGTCGCCTTCTCGTCGGCGTCCCTTGTGTACTGGGGAGACCCTGCCTTCTCAGGGCACCCTACCTACATAAATTAGTCTATAGGGTGCCCCGAACCTGTCAACAGCTGAAACAGCGTCAAAAACGCCAAAATCTGCTAAGTCCAATGAGGCCTTGGCACTTACGGACAATTAAGCCCCCCTGGTTTCTTTAATTGCGCGGCAAGCTTGAGGTCTTTGTGCAAATAATGGTCGGAGCGTAACGCCATTTCCCCTGAACACTAACGGCCCCAGCCGGGGCAGCGTGTCCATTATTACTGTGAGAGGGCGGGGCAAAAAGTGGTAGGGGTTAGGCGGCGAACGACAGCAAGGAACATCCGCCTCTTTGTGCGCCGGCGTCGCGCCGCTGCGAGGTTCGCGCAGCGAAATTTGGAGGTGGAAGCCGGGGCGCTTTGAACATGCGTGGTCCAGGCGTTGCGTAAGAGAGCGATCCGGCACCTTTACTCAGCTATGTCATCGTTTCGCCGTAGCGGCCATGACTTGCGGGCGCACTTAGCTGGCCTGCAGCAGCGCTGAAGAAAGCCAGCTGCACTGTGCCGAAAACCTCGCTTCGGAGCAACAGCGCCGACAATGAAAACACTCCATTTACAGCGGCAACAATCGTTCACTGAGCCTGTCCAAAACTTACAGTTTACGAACGAGGACGCCGATTCCATAGAAAGTGCCTTTTTCGTCGAAATGAATTTGTTCTGTTTATGATGCCAGAGGTTTTGAGTCCCGAGTACTCTTAGACACGCTGTCCACAAAGCAACGGCCGGCGTATGCAGAACCCTGGAACGAACTTCTGAGCATTACACTCTGCATCGGATTCTAATTACGGCCCTGGTACCACACAGGCAGAGAATAGTTCGACAAAGCAAGGACTCAAGCGGACCGCCCCAGATGGCCTTCGCCATCTGGGTTAATCAGCCTTGTTGGCCCCGCTCCGGTTGCTTTGACGTACACTCAAACGCGACCGACACTAATCCCGAACCACGCTCGATATTGACACCGATCAGAATCTCTCGTCTGGCTATTGCGCGAAGACTTGGCGCCGCTCGTTATACGGAAAGCCAACAAATCCTCGAAGTCGATCACGACATCGGCGTAGCCTTTTCGGTCAGGTGCATATGCTCCAAGGCCCGACGGTAATCTTCATCTTTCTTCGGGGCATCGGCTATTGCTTTGGTGAGGTCGCCTTTCGCCCCCTCTCCCCAGATGACGCCGAACTTGTCCATGAACTCAGGCGGCGGTGCGGTCTCGTGTCGCTTCTTGAGTTCAGCCGCAGCGATGGCCGTTGCGACATCGGGTGGAATGGCGTATTTCCTGAGCTTGGCCTGCCCGTCCACCGCCGCTGTGATGTTGTTGTAGGCTTCACCTAGTGTTCCGGGATCGACGGAAGCAAAGCTGCTCACGTGCCCTGAGTGACTTACACCAGGAGTAGCCTCGGTGAGGCTGTGGGCGGCGAGGACTTGGGAAACTGGAGAAAAGCCCGAGATGCCCAGGTCGGACCAGAACTGATCGTAAAGTGCCGTTCTTCGTCGGGGATCGCTCGTCGAACTGTCGACGCGAGCTCTGACTTTCTGCGCCCAAGTCGTCCAGTAGGCAGCTTGCTGGCTGTCCTCGGTCAATTGAAAATCTTCGACATTCGCTCCTTTGACAAGCAAGTGATTCACCGGCCCTCCGGGAGACGGCAGATAGCCTCCGCGTCGGTAATAGATCCGGATATGCTCTCCAACCTTTAGGTTCAGAATTTGGTATTTCCCGTTGATACCAGTGACCCCACGTGTGAGTTCCTTCGGTGGAATCGACGCGTCGTATAGAATCACATCGGCACCGTCGACCGGACCACCAGTAACGTTGTCCGAGACTGTACCCGTCAAAGCAACGGTTTGTGCCGCTTCCGGGCAGAGCGGAGACCCACCAAACAGTAGCAGAGACAGAAACAGACTGCGGAAGATATACACGGATTACTTCACCTCCGGCATCGGGTCGAGGAAATGCACCTTGATATTCGGCGCGAGCCCTTCGCAACTAGATGGAGTCACGCTACTGGGCGCATATAAAAAGATCTTGTAGGTATACTTCTCGAATTTGTCGATCGGGATAGTTCGGAACTCGAACTTCTTCGTTCTCATCGGCGGGTCGTCCGTCCCATACGAGATAGCTGCGGTGGTGGCGGGAGCCGTAACATTTATTCCCTCAAGTTCTGTGATTGGAGCTTCCACGAGGAACTCGGCATCGAGGCCTTGCACTTGGGGTTTGGAAATGTAGGCCTCTCCGTCGAAGCTGCAAATGGTTCCTGCTGCACGTGCAAGTTTGATGGGCACCACAAGCGGGGACGCCGGCCAGACTCTGACCTCGTGGTTCGGAATCTCTAGATTACCTATCGGTCGAACCAACCCGGCCCTCGCATGGCCCATGACGGATAATTGGTAGTCGTCCGGACTCATTTGATGGCGGCTGAACGCCGGGGCGGTACCGGAGAGATTCACCGTGTCCGTGACTCCTGTGGCGAGGTTTGGCAGGATCTCGCGGCTGATGGCGACAGGTATCGCCTGGCCGCCTGAAAGTCGCATCTGGGGTTGCGCAAAGGTCACATACGCAGGGGTGAAACGAACTTGGCTCGTTACGGATAGCGGTACGCTGAATTGAGCACCCTCAACTACGTTAAGGGGTCCGTCGTCGGTATAGGAAATGTGGACGTCAGGCCGGGCAAACAGGACCGCGAAGTAATCCCGTAGTCCCAGCAATGCTCCAACAACAGCGAGAAGACCAATGAGCAATTCCTTCGGCCTGTACTCCCCAAGTTTTTTCCAAATGTTCCACCACGGCGTCTCGGGATACTTCACTTCGACAGTCGGGCCTTCGAACTCTGGTGGGCCCGCGACACCTGCTTTCGACTGAAAGCTTCCGAGGTAGGCGAGGAAATGACCTTGGTCGCGCCAACAGGCAACAACCTTGTCGCCGGAAGCGGCTCGCACGATGTGGCAGAACAACAAACCAGGAAATTCTTTGGAGGAGAAAGTGGCAGGGAAGGAGAAAGCTGCGGCAACGGAAAAGACGGACGTATAAGCAATTGGCTCCCCGCTCTTGGTGACAGCTTGTACGGCACGCTGCAGTGCACGGCGAAGTCTACCGGGTAAAACGGCGATATAGTTACTGGCAGCGGAAAGCATCTTTGACATGTATATTTTGCGCGTCCCTTTGGATGCGCTTCCTCGACCCTATCAGCATTATTTCTTTAACAGATACTCCACAACAAGGCCAGAAATCCATCTCGATGTGAATCGCTGGTCCATACTTGGCCTTCCTGCCGCAAGATCACAAGATTCGGGTCGTATGACGAAAGCTACTTCTTCTTCTCGGTTTTGTTTTTCTGACGCGCAGTTTCAGCCGATGCGCAGTCCCCGCCCAGAAAAGTCCCCCCTAGATTGGTGCAGGTAGCTTGATCCAGTTGGACGCACATGGCGGGGCCACCATTCGGATCCGGCAGAATACATGCGCCGAAAGACGCCCCAGCGGCTTCCGCTTGAGCTACGCGTTCTTCAATTTTCTCGATCCATTGCTTTACCATCTTTCAGAGCCTCTCTTTCTTCGAAAAACAACGGAGACGAATCGTTATCACAGTAATTATTTGTGAGACGGAAGCGTATAAGTAATGCCGAGGCTGGTGGTCGAGAAATTCTTTCGGACCTTGGGCGCATTCTCCATGTAATCGTCGAAGTAACTAACCGTAGTGCTGAAGGTCTTAGTCATGGGGATACTCAGCGTCACTATTCCTCGAAGCTGCCAGGCATTCTTCAGGTCAAACGCAGGTGTGTAACTCAGGCTTTCCGCGAAGGTAAGAGGGTTGTCCCTGACGTAGGTGATAGTGTACGCGTAGTCTTCGCGCAAAAGAACTCCTGTAAATTCCACACTCGGGACACTTACAGTGAAATGCTCACCGATATGCAAGAAATCGGCCGACGCCGAAAGAGTATTCCGATCGTCTTTGTATACGTTCTTGCCGATCCCTCCGCCGTAGGCCTGTTCGAGGTAAAGGTTCAACGAACTGTTGTGATAGCCGGCAGCCATCACATCGGCATAGAAACTTTTCCAAAGATACACTTGATGGTTAAAAGTGCCATCGTAGCTGTCGATGCGGATAGACGGAGTACCGACCTGTGACAACAAGCTGTTATTCGCTTCGAGAATCAGCGTGGTGACCTGATGCTGCCAGTCTGCTGCCTCAGCATTTTGAGTTCTGCGAATGTAAACCTGCGCTCCTAGAGTCTGCTGCGATTGAGTGCCTTCCGTTAGGCTGCCCTTGCCGGTGACCGAGCCGCGCCAAACCGCGGATCTTTTTGCGGTCCCCTCCGCGGCTTTGGGCGAAATGGAAACAATATCGCTTTGGGCAACGGTGATTGTGTTGCCGTCCCCGTTAATGAGAAGACTGCCCTGCTCTGCTTTAATGGTGGCGGCTTCTAGGTTCAACGACTTCGGAGAACCCGTCGAGCCGAGAGGCTTTTTTCCAATGACGGTAGCTTTGTGTTTGACGTCCAGTTCCTTCACCTCTGACCACTTGAGAGTTACAGTTGGTCCGGCATCGGTTTCAAATGTGACTTGCTGGTTTGTTGCTGCGCGAAAAGTCCCGAACAACGCATGCCCTTTCTCTGGAGTTAGCACATCAGCATCGTCTACGGCATCTTCTCTCCCCGCACGGGGGGGCGGAAGTGCCGAGGGCAAGATCACCAGCAAAAGAAGAGTGGAGTGTAATCGACGAATCATAATTCCGGTCACCTCAAGGGGCGCCGAATTGTCAGGGCCAGGGGAGGTCGAACGAATTGCTCAATCGAGGTCACCGAATCCTCTGCGTCCTGGATTCGAAAACGAGAACGACAAGGGAATCCCTTCAAGCGGTCCCTAGTACCGGCAGATTAATTGGCGCTGCTCACAATGATAGAGATCCGAAAGTCTTCCAAGTCCGGTCCCAAAGCATCGTCATCGGTTCCGGCCAACACGGGCAATCTAGTTTTAACATTACAGCTACCTCACTTCTGAGTTATGTGGATTCAATACGTATTTGAGGTCGCTAATACGGCAAAATTCCTACGGGCAAGGAGGTAATGGGCCAAACTAGGCGCACAGGACTTGCATGTTCGATGATCTCAGCCGGAAGCCGGGTTCGCCCACCAAGCTTCAGCTGGAATCATCGATGTAGCCCAGGCTATCCGGAGAGCGCTTTCGGATTCTGACGGCATTGGCAGCCGGACACGCGGTCTGTTCGTACTCGCTCTGCAGCAGGCCGTTGACTCCTTCATCGCTGGTCTACTCACGGACGAGGCCTTCGCCCGCGCTGATTGATTGTGATAGCTGCCGGCTTCCGCCGTGACGGACACGGAATTGACAGATTTGTTAGGGAGTTTGGCTCGTTACCACGTTCGTTCCAACTACGGCACCTCCCAATACGAGCGAATTGACCACAGCCACAAAGATTGCCTGAAAAACCGTACCAATCTCTAGCTTTGGTTGCTGTGAATCGTCGCTTTTCTTAAGGCCTTGAACCGAAATCAAAACCGAGATAACTCCCCAGGCAAAAGCGCACAGATAAGGTACCCAGACTGTCGCCGCGCGTGGTGTTAACGTCTGCGCCCCATGCCACGCCGCAGTAATTGCTCCCGTCATCGCAGCGAAGTTCGTAAAAGTTTGGACTGTCAAAAAATCACTCACAGTAGCCTTCTCTGTAGTACCACTGGAAGCGTCCAGAGGGGACCTCACTGCAGTGGTAGTCTTGAACACATTCGCAATTGACATACGTGCCCTTTCATAATCGCAATTTGCATTAGCGAACTGAATTCGAAAGAATTCTTCACTCAGGGACAGTCGTCGGATTTCTCAGCCAAGCCTCACAAGTAATGGCCAGCATCGATGGGTGATCGATTATTCCGATAGTGCCCCACGTGAACATGCCATACCCTGGGGTTGCACCGGCTATACCCTCAGGAAGCTGGACCCTCAGCTGACTTGCCATCCAGGCAAAAGTTCCATACCCGCAAAGACTGACACAATGGTCGTACTTTGTATCGTCTTCGAATCCAGTCGCACACCAGCCGTCCTTTGGATGACTCTGAAATATGCGTTCGAGTTGATTGGCTGCAATTCCGAGCTTGATTGGCCCGTGTGCAATTGCATTTTGAAGAATTGAAACGTTTGTCCAATTCACGGCGAAGTGTGGCCCATCGTCGTAGGCACGATCGTCTTGTTTGAAGCCATCGTTCATCATCCAGTCCAGCACCTCGATAACGGTTGCCTCACCATGGCCATGCTGTTCTGCCCAAGCCTCCACCTGTTCGTCAGAGATAAAGATCTCTGGGACGTGACAGGCCTTAGCGAAAGCCTCCTCTGCTGCGACGCTGTTCCGCCCCCAAAAAGAGAGCTTCGTCGGGTTGTAAAGCAACTGGGGTGGAGTCGGCCCCGCGATTACGTGTGGTACCGCCGACGCAAGTTGATATCTTGGGGACGAGATCGCTCCCCGAAATGCTGGAACAACCCGATATCTAGGCGAGGGGATCGCTCCGCGAAATACTGTTGGCACGACCTTCTCCTCTCAACGGTATGGTTGCTGTCCAGCTTATACCCTCACTTTGCCTGGAAAGATATGAGAACTGCTGAGGGTCTGACATTTGAACTTGATCCTGTGGTTATGTCAGGCCAGTCGTTTTAGGGCTCAAGCATTGGGCCGCATCTATCGGAATACCGTAACCCCGGACAGAGCAAAGGGCAACGTTACTTCACGACGGTCGTTGGGTTTCTGAGCCAAGCCTCATGCGTTATGGCCACCATCGACGGGTGGTCGATGATCCCGATAGTGCTCCAAGTAAACATGCCATACCCCGGCGTTGCACCGTTGACGCCCTGAGGAACTTGCACCTTAAGCTGACTTGCCAACCACGCAAAAGTCCCATACCCGCAAAGGCTGACGCAATGATCCTCTGCATTATCCTGTTTGAACCCTGTTGCAAACCAGCCGCTGCTTGGATGTGCTTGCCATACAGGTTCCAGCTGGTTGGCTGCAATTCCGATCTTGACCGGCCCGTGCGCAATTGCATTTTGAAGAATCGCGGCATTCGTCCAATTTACTGAGTTGAATGGACCATCGTCGTAGGTGTGGCCCCCCTGGACGAAGCCTTTAGCCACCATCCAATCCAGCACCTCGACCAGGTTGGCACCGTTGAGAACGTTGTGCTGTTTCGCCCAGGCCTCCACCTCCTGGTCGGAAATCAAGATCTCCGGCACATGACAGGCTTTGCCGAAAGCCTCCTCTGCTGTGACGCAGTCCCCGTACTGGTTGTTCCCCCAAAAGGAGAGCTTCGACGGGTTGTAAAGTAACTGCGGTGGTGTGGGCCCGACGATTCCGTGAGGTATCGCCGCTGCAAGTCGAGCCCGTGGTGAGGGTATTGCGCCGCGAAGTACTGGTGGCATGATTACTTCCTTTCTACGAAGATTTTCGCTTTCTCGGCCTTAAGGTCATCGGACCATTGATTGTCTGATCCCATGGCTGTCTGACAAGAACGAACTTCTGGGGCCAATCCCTTTGCCTCGCCAGATAACATACCGCTCAAGTCAATTGACTTCATATTGATGTAGAATTTGCTCAACTAGGAGGCCCGAGCTAGGTGGACTATGCCGCAATCACTCCGGAAGCGCTGATCTCGGCCTGCCTTGAAACGGGCGACGCAGCAGCTTGGGCCGAGTTTGTCCGTCGGTTTCATCCTTTGATCGCGGGAATCACCATTCGAGTTGCGCGCAAGTGGGGTGAGTTCTCGCGTGACCTGGTCGATGATCTTGTCCAGGACGTGTATCTGAAACTTTGCGCAGAGGGTCTCGTCCGTCTGCGGGGCTTCACGCCCGAGCATCGCAACGCCATGTACGGGTTTATTAAAACTTTTACCGCTAACTTGGTTCACGATCATTTTAAAGCTCGAGAGTCTTTGAAGCGGGGAGGCGGAACGCAGACTGTGCCGTTGGAACAGGCGGAGTGTCTTGGCCGTTCCGTAGCTCGAAGGAACGCGGACGATTCGATCCAACGGAATATTCTGATCGGTGAGATCGACGCATGTCTGCGGCTTGCCGAGCTGGGGCCGAATGCGGAGCGAGATCGACAGATCTTCTGGATGTACTATCGGTCGGGCCTCCCCGCGAGTCAAATCGCCTCAATCCCAACCGTTGGGTTGAGCACTAAGGGGGTCGAGAGCACCATTCTGCGACTGACGCGTTTGTTACGTCTGCGTCTGCTCGAACAGCGTTCGCAACAGCGACGGACCGGCGGGGTCGACGAAGGAATTCTGCCTGCGGAATCGTTGTAGATGAGGTAGCACCGGTGGATCGAGACGAACAGCATCTGAGTGCCGAACAAATCGACCTCCTGCAGAGCGTGGATCTCGGTGCGGGCGGGACTGGTGCGTCTGATGCAAAGATCGAAGAGCTGCGCGCACATTTGGCAGTTTGCGAACGTTGCCGAAGACTTGTTTCGATGGACAAGGAAGTCCTGCAATTTTTGGGCACCTTAAAGCAAGATATATCGGCACGTGAATCGCCCAACTGTATTGACAGGGGCACAATTTACGAGGTAGCAGCTGGAATTGCCGATCCGGAACTGGAGCGAGGGGTCATCCGACACATTGCCGCGTGTGACAGCTGTGGCGTTTTTCTGCGCGAAGCGATGGAAGAGCTCTCCGGGGAATTAAATGCACCCGAATCCGTACTGCTTGATTCCCTGAAAAGCTCCCAGTCGGGGTGGCAAAAGGAATTGGCAGCGAAACTGGCAGCGACAGGAAAGGCGGGTGCCCGGGGTGCCGAGTTCACTCGGATTCATACGGCATGGAATGCGAGTGTTGACTGGCGCTGGAGTTTTGTGGGAATCGCAGCGGTCCTTCTCTTGGCGATCCTCGGAGGGATGAGAATCTGGCATCAGCGTCCTGCATACGCCGACCGACTCCTGGCCGAAGCGTACACTTCCAGGAGAACGCTGGAATACAGAATTCCGGGTGCACGATACGCTCCAGTGCGGTTGTCGCGCGGGCAGGAGGCCGATTCGAATCTCCTCAAGCCTTCGTCGCTGCTCGAAGCCGAATCTCTGATCGGCCGCTCTCTCGAAAGAAATCCCAATGATGTGGACTGGCTTCGCGCCGAAGCCAGAGCCGAACTGTTGGAAGGCAACTACTCGTCGGCCATCAGTATTCTCAACAGGGCTTTGGAACTGAAACCGGAGGATCCTATTCTTTCTGTAGACCTAGCTTCGGCCTACGCGCAGAGAGCTAGTCAACAAGATGACCCTGGCGGTTGGGCGAAGGCGGTGGAAATTCTTGGTAATGTTCTCGCATCACAGCCGCATAACCTGATCGCTCTCTACAACAGAGCTCTGGCATTGGAGCACATCTTCCTATATTCGGAAGCTATTTCCGATTGGACGAAGTACCTAGAGCTTGACCCGAACAGCGATTGGGCAGATGACGTTCGCCAGCGCTTAGAGGCGGCGCGACAAAAAGAAAGAGAGCGCGATAGAAAATCTTCAGAACAATTGCTGCAGCCAGAGGCTCTGGTTCAGCTTGCACGTTCCTCACCCGAGATGGCGACATCTGCGGTTGAACGAAGTCCCGAGCAGTACGTCGAACAGAGTTTTCGAACTTGGTTCCCAAAGGCCTTTGCTGCGCCCGGAGAGGTGCAGAGCGGGGCTCCGACCGAAATGGAAGCGATGCGCTTTGTGGCCGAGACCTTGGAGAAGAATCACAAAGACGCCTGGCTGGCGGAGCTTTCCGGAAGTGTTCGATCCTTCCGGTTTCGGGAGGCTTTAGCCGACCTCGACGATTCGATCGCTTCCAGGGATACCGGCGATTACTCGAGGGAACTCCGACTCGCTAAGCAGTCTGCACAACGATTTCGAGCCATCGGTAATGTGGCAGGCGAGGCGAGGGCCCGAGAGGAAGCTGTATTTGCATTGCATCTTTCGCATAACGGGTCCGAATGCCTCAAGGAGGGAGCGGAATTGCGCGATGTTTTGGGGCGAAAGCGGTTTCGCTGGCTGAAAGCGCAATCCGATCTCGAAGAAGGGGTTTGTGAAATGATGATGGGCGACTTTGCCCAAGCGCGAAAATCGATCGAGCGTTCCGTGGTTCTGTCGGCGGCGGCAGAGTTTGAAACCCTTCACCTCCGGGCATTGGGAATATCGTCCGACTTCGCTTCGACGGTGGGTAACACGCGCGATGGTTGGCAACGCGTCTGCCTTGGATTGGCCGAGTATTGGGCGGGTGCCGGCCCGCCGATGATCGGTTACAACTTCTACACTGACATGGACACCGCCGCTGAGATTGAGAACGAGCCGCATGTCCAGGTTGCCGTCTGGAAAGAGGCTCTTGGGATCATCGAATCCGATCCCGATGTCCTGTTGCGCGCGATGGCTCACTTCTGGATGGGTAAAGCTGCATTCACGGCAGGAATTTCCGACTTGGCGGAGACCGAGTTCACGAGTGCTAGTATTCTCTTCGCGTCCGCGCCTCAGTCCCGAAGTACCCGCAACGACCGACTCGAAGCAGAGGTGGCATTGGCGCGCGTCGAAGCGCTGCAGGGCCAATCGGACCGTGCTCTCGATCGTCTCGAGAAGCTGCAATCGGAAATGAGTGACCTGTCGAACCAGTATGTTTTGATTCGCTATTACGCCGTCAAAGGCGCAGTGGAACTCGAAGCGGGCAGGGTGCTCGAGGCCGAGCGTTCGCTTCGCTCTGGGGTCGCGCTTGCCGAGACGGGTTTACAGTCGTTCGATTCCGTCCGGGAGGCCATCTCCTGGAGAAAGGAGGTCAAGGAAGCATATAGAAATCTCGCAGAGCTGGAACTCCAGCGGGGTGATGCGCAATCTGCACTGGAACTTTGGGAATGGTACAGGGGAGGTCCATTGCGATGGGGCATGGTTCACGAAAAGAACGCGCTAGAGCTTTCCCCTTCGTCTCTGGCGGATGGTCCCGAGCTTCCCACTCTGCACAAAGTTACTGCTCTCGTCGCGCAGTTCAGAGAGTCCACGATCATCTCCTTCATGGCGCTCCGCGAGCACTTGGTAATCTGGGTATTCGACGATCGAGGTATATTCGTGCGATCGACGAAGGTGCCCGAGAGAGATTTGGAAAGACTAGCGCAAAGATTCGGCGAAGCGTGTCGTGACCGGAGTTCGGACCAGGCTGCGATCGAGAGGGATGGACGACGGCTCTACGATCTTTTGATTGCTCCGATCGAGTCCCTTTTGGAACCGGGGCGATCGCTCGTTTTCGAACTCGACGAACCGCTCGAGCGGATTCCTACTGAGGCGCTCGTCGACGAAGGAGGACATTTCCTGCTGGATCGAGCGGCTGTTTCAAGCTCGCCCGGAGTCTACTATCGAGAGATTGCTCATGAGAGGAAAGGGATTTCGTCGAAGATGTCGTCATTAGTAGTTGGCGTAGGGGCGAGCCCGTTGGCCGCAGAAATGGGACTTCTTCCACTTCCCGACGTGGGATTGGAGGCGGAGAGGGTTGCGAGTCATTTGGAATCACCGCGACTTCTGGTCGACTCTGCGGCTACACTGACTGCGGTGCGCGAGTGGTTACCCACGACAGAGATATTTCACTTCGCGGGACATGCGGTCCATTTACCAGTGCAGGGACTGGTACTCGGCGCAATTCCGGGCAACAGAGGTGACCTTCTGACCGCGGATGTGCTGGACGCGCGGAATTTGGGGTCGATGCAACTGGCGGTGTTGTCGGCTTGTCGCACCGACTCGGAGCTTGACGGTCGTGGAGCGCCGGACTCTTTGGAATTTGCACTTATTCTGGGGGGAGTGCCGCGGATCGTCGACAGCCGTTGGAGCGTCGATACGGAGAGTGCGGTTTCGTTAATGGGATCATTTTACGATGCAGTGAACTCGGGCCAGGATGTTGCAAGGGCGATGCGTTCCGCACAGCGCGACATCCGGAGCCGGCCCCAGTGGAGCCACCCGTACTTTTGGGCTTCTTTCAGAGTGATGCAAACGGGTTAGTTGAAACAACAAGGAGACAACATGAAAAGACCAGCCGCGCTAGGATTGTTTGTTCTGGCACTCACGCTTGGCGCATGTTCGAGAGTCGACAATACAGGGCAAGCGGAGAAAGCAGGAAACAATAACGCAAAAGCGGTTACGTCAAGAAGAGTAGAACTTGTCTTCGGTGGACCTTGGTCGTTTGCGATGGACTCGGCGAATAACAGAATAGTGGCGATCGCGCCGGACGTTCTTGGCCACTCTTCACTTTACCTACGTGCCGCCGGATCTCTGATCGAGGCGGGCGGTGTCTATGATGTGAAGCTTACGAACGGATCCTCCGGCCCGGCTGGCGCGATCCCCAATCTGGTCCCTGAAAATATAACGAGCTCGACTCTCACGAATCTGGAGACGGGTTACAGTGGTGCTCCTTACATCATCAATCTCCCGCCGACGAATTCCATTCATGTTTTTTATTCGGATCCCCTGAGCCACAGCGATCATTTTCCAGTTCCAAAACCGGCGGTGTCACCTATGTTCGTGACCAAAGTCGTGTTCGAATACACGGCGTATAACGCCGACATCGAACTGGTTCGTCATACGGATGCGAGCAACACGACGAGCGAGTCCTTGTCAAGCGACGGCATAATCGACGTGGCAATTGACGACGATCCCGACTACCTCGACTGTGACTACGAGGCGAAGGGCACATTTGCGGAGATGGCCAAACTGATCGGTGTGAAGCGTTACGTGGATTATCCTGACTACGACCCGAGTTGCTATGCAAACGATCCGCAGAAACCGAACCACATTGGCGGTATGCGGCATCCCACGTCCGCCATCAGTAAAGGAATTCAGGCTGACATGCAGCGGATCCTACAGAACCTAACCTCTTATTTGGACAAGCTGAAGTCGGGTCCGAACCGAGAGAACGAGCAAATTTTGAAAATTCAAGGATCGGTGACACAAATCAAGCATACGATTCAAAGCTGGCCCTTGACGAGTGAGCAAAAACGCGATTTTGTAGCGGAATTGAAGGACCTTGTCTCAACAACATCGAAATCTTCGCTTCCCGACGACGTACGCTCTCATATCCTGGTTTTGGCCGACAACCTAAAGCCGTACAGCGTCTCGGGTAAAAACTGCAAAGCCGCGTTGATGCTTCTGACCGTTACACCGTAACAATGCGATGCGAATTGACGCGCATGGTGGCCAGTGGCGTGGAAAATCCTGACGGCGATTTTCGACCAGTTCTGCCCTGATGGCAGCTTCGAGCACGACCTCGCCAAACTTCGCTAGAGCGTTTCCTTATCGTCGGGATTCTCTCCGTGGGCGTGAGACTATTAGTGGAGCTGCCAGCACTCGGAAGTCTCCGAACTCCCGGTCCACTGAATTTCGCTAGCTCTCGTCGCCTGGCTATCCTTTTTCTTGCTGGAAAAAGTCTTCCCACAACTTTCGCACTGTCGACGTCGGAAGCGGTCCACAGATCGACGCCTTCATCCTGTGAGGTTGAATCGCGCCCTAGTCAGTTCCACCGTAGAACCTTTTTTCTTTTCAATGTGTGTCAAACCCAGTGGCAGCTTGCCTTCTTTGAGACGACCCGATTCCCCACGAGTTTGAACGTCGCTCACGAATTTCTGAGCCGCTTTTGAGACCGGGGTCTGGGAAGAAAGCAGTTTTGCGCCGTTCTTCAATGCACGCGAAGTCCCTCGCATACGGCGAGTCGATTTCGTCTTTCTTTTGGCTTTGGTGTACTTCTTCCTCATAACAGGAATTTCAGACTACTGCACCGCACGCCAGCCGTCAATTAACTATGTTGTGTCTACTAACTGCTGGCCGATCTTCCTGTTAGCTCGCACTTCGAGCGATTCAAAGCAGTTGGTTTGCAGTTCCAAAACCGCAATCGAACGTTCGGCGCCGCAAAAGTAGCTCGCCGTTCTTTTCCTCGATGATGTGGGTCTTGAAGCTAAACTGGTGTAAGACTCCAAGTTCTGGGTGACCGTGCTTGCCTATGTCCACATGGCCCCGCCTAAAAATGTCCTCTGTGTAGATCTCCGCAGCACTCTGAGCGGACCGCGGTTCGAGCGGACCAGCAACGGAAGAGGACGCCGTGACGCCAAGACGCTTGGGCTCAGCGGCGGCGTGCACGCCGAGTGTGGTCTTCGTCAGGCCAAACTGCGTTGCGGGGATCGTAGCCACCCCTAAGTCTCCCGTGCGCGTTGTTGCGCTTTGGAATACCATCATGCCGAGGCGACGGGTTTCCCGCTTTTTCAAACTGCCGATGGTGGTCGTCGCCTGCAAGGAGAGAATCCCCTTCTTGATGAAAGCACTCTTGAGTACATCTCGGTACTTTCCGCTATAAGGAGAAGCTTCACCAGCTTGCACCATATGAGCCGCCACCTGACTGTAATAGTCCGGGACCACCGGTGATGCCTCGATGCCGTCGACCAGAATGTGCGCCATATCCTGAGACGCAGGAACCATCGCGTCAGCTGTTGGCGACTTCCCCTGCAATGTAAAGATGCCCGCAAGAGCCTCTAGGAACGCTCCTGTAAATACCCTCGAAAAGGAATGTGGTTCAGAAGAAAGCTGAGACGCCGGCGCCGTTGGAGGTAGGCCTTGCGGATCCTTATAGAAAAACGAATTGCACGCGTTGCGCAGGCAGTCGGGTTCAACGGCATCCGGATGATTTACACGAATGGCCGATCCTAGTTGCTCAGCAAGGCGTGATAGTCTCGAAGCACGATTGAGCTTCATACCTGTTTCAGCCAGCAAAATGTGTCGAAACGACGGCACTTGCAATGCCGACAAAAGGGCACTCATATCGCCAAACGATTCATGAAATGCAGCGGCTTCGATAAATTGCGCATTGAACAACTCCGGCCGAAGTGCATCGAGAACCGCGTGCCCCATCTCATGACAGACAACATCCGGACTTTCCCCTGAATAATAAATGCGTCCTCGGACCGACTCGTGAAAGAAATGCAAACCTGGAGAATCTCCCCCAAATCCGCGGGTGTAGAAGGCGTTCAGGTCTGTGCCACTGTTGAGATCGACTGGAAGAACTTTTCCGATTTGCCACCTCTTCCCCGAGCCGATAATCCCCCCCCAAAAGTCGGCCGTGCGTCGCAAGGCACTCGCAGCGGCAAAGTAGCGGAATCCCTCAGATCCGGGGTCGTATACCCGAGCAGCCGGCATCGGGCCCTTGATCTTGAACGGAAAAGGACTCACAGATTCA
>Ga0335072_10001727_pt1 | contig 34830 bp, 33 predicted proteins | sample Lox_Sample_21_FD_206725 | JGI IMG/M metagenome (GOLD analysis project Ga0335072, IMG submission 206725) | Soil microbial communities from Loxahatchee National Wildlife Refuge, Florida, United States - Lox_Sample_2.1 | ecosystem: Environmental > Terrestrial > Soil > Wetlands | place: USA... | reverse complement strand
GCCGCCAAGGAAGCGCGCCGGCGTATCGCCGTCGCCGCGCTCGCCGCAGTGCTCGGCGCGACCCTCGGCCTGCTCGGCTCGCGTGCGCGCCCGCAGTCCGCGGGCCCCTCCATGACGAAAGGCACGAACGACACGGCCACGGCGGGGGCCGATATCTATCGACAGATCTGCCAGGGCTGTCACATGCCGGACGGGCGAGGCGCCGTCGGCGCAGGCAAGTATCCGGCGCTCGCCGGCGATCGCGCCCTGCTGTCCGCGCGGTTCATGGCCCTCACGCTGCTCGAGGGCCGGCGCAACATGCCCGCGTTCGGCGGCACCGGGCAGGAAGGATTCTTCTTCATCACGCCGACGCTCGATGACGAGCAGATCGCGGCGGTGATCAATTACGTGCGCACGCATTTCGGCAACCATTTCAGGGGAACCATCAGCGCCGCCGAGGTGAAGGCGCTGCGTCGGCCGCCCTGAAGACCCGCGCTTCCCGAAGACCATCACGAGGACTTTCCATGATCAAGATCAGCCGTCTGCTCTGTCCGCTGCTGTTGCTCCCCTCGCTCGCGCCGGCGCAGCAGGTGATCCGCCACAAGCTGCCGAACGGCAGCACTTTCCCGATCTCGGCGGCGGTGGAGGTGCCCGCCGGAAAGACGCTCGTGTTCTTGAGCGGCATGGTGCCGCCGGTGATCGACCCGAAGAGCCCGAAGGACAGCATCGCCGCTTATGGCGACACCAAGACGCAGACCATCGGAGCGCTGAACGCGATCAAGGCGCAGCTCGAGCGCCTGCACCTCGGCCTGCGGGACGTGATCAAGATGCACGCCTATCTGGCGGGGGACCCGGCGAAGGGCGGGAAAATGGATTTCGAGGGCTTCATGCAGGGCTACACTCAGTTCTTCGGGACGCCGGCGCAGCCGAACCTGCCGGTGCGCTCCGCGCTGCAGGTCGCGGCGCTCGCGAATCCAGGATTTCTGGTCGAGATCGAGGTGACGGCGGTTCGGCCCTGAGGATGAAGGCCGGCCGGGCCGCATCGCTGCGCATGCGAGCGCGGGCTGCCGCTGATCAAAAAACCGCCAGGTCAATACAACTCGCTGAAACTGCGCGACGATTCGGCGGGGCCGAGCCGGTTGTGCACCGGGTTATCCACCGCCACTGGGGATAGCGAGAATATCGACGACGCCCGGAGCACTCGAGCCGCGCCAGCCGCGCTTGGGGGCGATTCGCTTGCTCTGGTAGGATCGATCTATCCTCTCGCGCCGTGTTGCCAACCCTTGACCACGCCGGCTCCCGTTCGAGATTTCTACGAGCGCATCTGGAACGCGGGCGACCGCTCCGCCATGGGCGAGCTCCTCGCCGAGGGCTTCATCTTCCGCGGCTCGCTCGGGACGGAAATGACGGGCCACGCTGCTTTCTGGCAGTACGTAGGCAACGTGCGCTCTGCCCTCGCCCACTATCGCTGCGATATTCTGGAATGCGTCTCGGAGGGGCGGCTCGCATTCGCGAAGATGCGATTCTCCGGGGTGCACGTCGGTCGCTTCCGCGGCTACCAGCCTTCGGGCTTGCCGGTCCAATGGCTGGGGGCCGCTCTGTTTCGCCTCGCGGACGGGCACATCGCCGAGCTCTGGGTGCTCGGCGACCTGGCCGCACTGGACGCGCTGCTCGCGTCCAATGCGCGCGCAACCGGGCCGTCGTAGGCCCCCAGGGGCGCAGCGCCGCGATCGTCACGCTGGAGCGCAGCGCCGCGGCCCGCGCTGCATCGATCAGCGAGGCTGCCGCTCAAACGCCTCGAGCAACCGGCTTTTTCGGCAGCTGGATCTCCGCGGTCGCCGTGGCCATGGTCGTATCCTTCTGGTTCGCCATCCTGTGCTTGACCTGGACCAGATGGCGGCCGTCCTTGTCGACGAACTTGTCGACCACCTCCCCGGTCTGGATGGTGATGTCGCCCGACAGCGCCGGGCCGCGGTAATGGGCCACCGAGTGCACGACCATGCCATGCTCGCCCGCCCAGCCCGACAGATAGTCCGTCACCCAGGCACCCATCGAGGCGCCGTAGCCGTAGGCGCGCGGCATGCCGATGTTGCGCGCCCAGCGCGGAAACAGATGGCCCCGCGATGGACCGTAATAGGCGCCGTCGGTGATCTCCGGATTGACTCTCTGCACGTCGGGATCGTTCTCGACGCCGGCCATCTCGGGCGTGAAGCCGAGCGCCAAAAGGTCCAGCTTGCGCAGGTTCATCGAGCCCCACACGTTGACCAGATAGGCGCGCCACTCCGTGGCGAAGCTCGCCACCGAATGCGGACCGAACACACGCTCGGGCAGCCGCTCGCCGACGCTGACCTCATCCCACCAGCGCTGCTTGTGACCGAGGTCGTGCAGCATTTGAATCCAGCGGAATTTGCGCTCCTCGAGGGCCTCGATCTCATCGTCGGTCCAGACCGGCTCCTCGGCATCCGCCATGTTGAGGTTCTCGCGGCCGGCCTGCGCCCGATAGCGGATCGAGGTCGAGCGCTGCTTGGCAACCAGCTCGCCGTGCTGGTTGCGGTAGAAGTCATCGCCGCGCTGGAAGCAGGTCGCACCGGCGAACTTGGTCTCCTTGACGACGTAATCGAGGGGTATGCGCTCGTTGCTGAGAATGTCGCCGCCATGGACGCGCGGCCCGTAGAACCACCATTCGTCACCCCCGAACAGCAGGTGAGAATTGGGAATGCAGCCGACGCAAGCCGGTGCCGAGCCGTGGCCGTCGTCGACGACGATGGGGAAGCTCTGCGGCGCGACCAGCTTGCCCCAGCGGCTCGCCGCCGCATACTGCGGATCGTAGTGCAGCAGATTCGGGTAGTGCATCGCATGCACCCAGCGCCGGATATCGTTGTTCGATAGCGGCTCGCGCAGGGTCGAGGATTCGATCGGCTTGCCGAGGTACTGATCGATGTCCGAACAATCGAGTGTGCGTGCATTCATGAGTTGAAAATCCCTTCCCGGGCGGCCTGCCGGACCTGTGTGGCGCTTGATTGAATGCATAGAATACCTTCTTCCAGGCGCCCGGCGGAAGTCGCCGCGAAGCGCGCGCCCGACGCGCAGCGCGCCCGACGCAGGCCGCGCCCGGCGAAAGGCGCCGCCGCGCTTTGCGGCTCGCTAGCCGCCCTGCTTCGGCGCAGGGCCCTTGGCGTCGGCTGCCGCCTCCGGTCCCAACAGATAGGCGTCGAGCACCTTGCGGGCGATGGGCGCCGCGGCCGCGGCTCCGAAGCCGCCGTTCTCGACCAGCACCGAGATCGCGATCTTCGGATCGTCCGCGGGCGCATAGGCGATGAACCAGGCGTGATCGCGCAGCCGCTCCTCGACCTCGCTCGCCTTGTACTTCTGATTTTCCTTGAGCGTGAACACCTGCGCCGTGCCCGTCTTGCCCGCAAACTTGTACTTGGCGCCCTGTCCGGCGGCGTAGTAGGCGGTGCCCGCTCGGCCGGTGCTCGTGCTCACCGCGCCGATCATGCCGTCGTGAACCACCGCCCACTGCTCGTCGGTGCCGAGATCGACGGGCTTCATCAGCTGCGGCGCCTTGCGGATGATCGTGCTCGAGCCGGGCGCCCTGAATCCCGACACCAGCCTCGGCACAGCGATGATCTTGCCGCTCTCGGCGATCTCCGCGGCAAAATGCGCCTGCTGCAGCGGCGTGACGGTGATCGGGCCCTGCCCGATTCCCATGCTGATGGTCTCGCCCGGAAACCACACCTGATCGGCCTTGCGCTTGTAGGCGTGCCGTTTCCACTCCGGCGAGGCATACAGGCCGGGCTTCTCGCCCGGAATGTCGATGCCGGTGAGCCGGCCATAGCCGAACGCCGCCATGAAGGGCGCCATTCTTTCGATGCCGAGGCGCTGTGCGAGCTTGAAGAAATAGACGTCGCAGGACTCGGCGATCGCCTGGCGCATGTTGAGATTTCCGTGTCCTCCCTTCTTGTCGTCGTGATACGGACGCGGGTTGCCCGGTAGAATGAAGATGCCGCTGCAGTACTGAGTCTGCTCGGCCGTGAGAACCCCGTAATGCTGCGCGGCCAGGGCATACAGCGGTTTCACGGTCGAGCCCGGCGGATAGGCACCGCGCAGCGCGCGGTTGAGTAGCGGGATGTCGATGTCATTCGCCAGCGCGTTGTATTGCGCCACCGTCAACCCCTTGACGAACTCGTTCGGATCGAAGCCCGGGGTGCTGGCGAGGGCGATGACGTCGCCGGTCTTCGGATCGAGCGCCACCACCGAGCCGCGCTTGCCGGCGAGCGCCTCCTCGGCCACTTTCTGAACGCGCAGGTCCATGCCGAGCACCAGGTCCTCGCCGGCGACCGGCGCGCGCGATCGCAGCTCCGGCACGTAGTCTCCCGCCTTCTCCACCGGCCTGCCCGCGGCGTTCACCAGGATCTCGCGAAATCCGGGCTTGCCGTGCAGCTGCGCCTCGTAGGCGCGTTCCACGCCGAGTTTTCCGATGAGGCTGGTGCCGGCGTACTCGGCGCTGTCGATGCTCTTCAGATCCTCATCATTGATGGCGCTCACGTAGCCGATGGCGTGCACGCCGATCTCCTTCAAGGGATAGTGACGCGCGAGACGCGGATGAATGTCGACGCCCGAGAACTGGAATCGATGCACCGCGAAGCGGGCCATCTCCTGCTCGTCCATTTGCAGCTTGATGGGCACGCTCTCGTAGACTTTGTGTGACTGGATGGTGCGGCGAATGGCGTTCACCTCCTCCGCCCGCAACACGCCGATGCTCACCAGCTGGGCCAGGGTGGCGTCGACCGCTCTCATGTCGCCCACCTGCTCGCGCACCAACTCCAGATTGAAGGCCGGCTGGTTGTCGGCGAGGATCAGGCCGTTTCGATCGAGAATCAGGCCGCGGCTCGGCGGGATGGGCTCGGTGCGAATCCGGTTGCCCTGCGACAAGGCGGAGTAGTACTCGTATTTCACCACCTGCAGGTAGAACAGCCGGCCGGCGACGCCGAGCAGCAGCAGCGTGGCGACGATGCCGGCGACGATGCTGCGCACGGTGAACAGGCGATTCTCGGCGAACGAGTTCTTGATCTGCGCCCGGCGGCTCTTCAGCATCGCTTTGCACTAACCTCGACAAGGAAACGGGGGATCTTAATGCGAACCGCCTACCTTGCGCCCGTGCTCAAGTCGCAGCGATCGGGGCGGACGATAGCAGACTGCCATGAAGATTTATATGCTAGGTTGTTGTATTTGAACCAATTGCTAGAGTTCGATGCAGACCTTGCCGAAGCGCTCGCGATCCTTGAGGCCATGCATGGCCGCGGGCAATTGCTCGAGCGGATAGGTGCGCTCGATGATCGGGCGGATGGCGCTCACCTCGATGGCGCGGACCATGTCCAGCTGATCGCGGCGGCTGCCGACGGTCACTCCCTGCAGGCGCAAGCGCTTGGCCTGCACGATGGCGAAAGGAATGACGTCGATGTCGAAACCCCCGACCGCGCCGATGATGGCAAGATGGGCGCCGGTGCGGGCGGCGATGACCGACTGGGGCAGCGTGTGCGGGCCGCCGACTTCGATCACATGATCGACGCCAACCCCGCCGGTGAGCTCGAGCACCGCCTCGCCCCACTTTTCGGTGGCGCGATAGTTGATCACGTGGTCAGCGCCGAGCGCCTCGAGCCGCTCGAGCTTCGCCGCGCTGGATGAGGTGGCGATGACGGTCGCGCCGGCCGCCTTGGCGAATTGCAAAGCAAACAGCGAAACGCCCCCCGTGCCCTGAACCAGCACCCGCTCGCCGGGCCTGAGCGGGCCATCGGTCACGAGCGCGCGCCAGGCCGTGACGCCCGCGCAGGTCAACGTGGCGCTTTCCGTCCAGGTGAGCCCCCGCGGCGCGCGCGTGAAATGCGTCACCGGGCGGGTGACCTGCTCGCACGCGAAACCATCGGCCGGGCCTCCGGGTGTGCCGGTGAGCTGCGAGCGCTCGATGTGGCCATCGAGCCACGCGGGGTGGAAGGTGCTGATCACGGCATCACCCGGCTTGAGCTCCGCCACGCCCTCACCGACGTCGAGCACCTCGCCGGCCGCGTCCGAGAGCGGGATGAGCCCGTCTCGCGCCGCAAAAAAGCCATTCACCACCAGTGCGTCGCGGAAATTGAGCGAGGCCGCGCGGACGCGCACCCGGATCTCACCGCGTGAGGGGGCGGGAGCCTCCGCGGTGTCCATGTGCAGCGCATCGGGGCTTGCCGGATGGCGCAGGCGCATCGCTCGGATGCTCGGCATCATCGCACGGTGACGAGCGCCACGTTCGCGGGTGCCTGGCTGCCGCGTGCCTGGCTCGTGGGGCCGCGGCCGCTCATCGCGGCGCTTCCGGCCGCTTGCCCGCCATCCCCCGCCGCGCCATGTCGAAGCTGCGCTTCAGGTGCTCCACATAGCCGGAAGGAACCGGGGGCAAGATCCAGAGCTTATCGGTATCGCGGATGGCGTCGATATCCTCGGCCACCTGGTCGATGGACCACGAGGGGCGGTACACGCCCTCGGTTTCGGCGATGAATGCGCGGGCAACGCGGCCCGCCATCGATATCAGCATCTCGCCGCTGATCGAGCAGGATTCATGCGCGAGCCAGCCCACCACCGGTGCCACCAGCTCGGGCCCCATCGGGGGATACTGGGAGATGTCGAGGCCCTCGGCCATGCGCGTCACGGCCCCGGGCGCGATGATGTTGCACTTCACGCCCTTGGCCGCGCCCTCCAGAGCGACCACATTGTTGAGCCCGATCATGCCGGCCTTGGACACGCCGTAGTTCACGCATTTGTGGTTGCCGTACAGGCCGCCGATCGATGATGTCAGCACGATGCGGCCGTAGCCGGCTCGGCACATCCGCGGGAAGGCCGGGCGCACCACATGGAAGGCGCCCATCAGGTGCACGCCCACGACGGCCTCGAAATCCTCCTGCGAGAGCTCGTCCATCGACCCGTAACGCACGTTGCCCGCGTTGTGGATGAGGATGTCGATCCGCCCGTAATGATCGAGCGCCGCCTCGACGATTGCCTTGCCGCCTTGCGGCGTCGCGACCGATTCGGTGCAAGCGACGGCTTCGCCGCCGAGCGCCTCGATCTCGCGCACCGCCTCGAGCGCGGGGCCGGCATCGCTCCCATCACCCTTGACGCTGCCGCCCGGATCATTGACCACGACCTTCGCGCCCTTGGCCGCGAGCAGCCGGGCATACTCGCGCCCGAGTCCCCGCCCCGCCCCGGTGATCACGGCAACCCGGCCGTCGAACCGGCGCTGTGCTGTCTTGCCGCCGGCCGCCGATGCCGCCTCGTTCTCGATCACGTCTGACCTCCAGTGATGCTGGGAATGTGGGTCGCCCGCCGGTTGGTGAGGGGGCGCTGGTAGGATGGATCGTCGCGGCTGCGCGCGGGAGCCCCATTGCCGTGGATGTCCGGGACTTCGGCAAAAGGCAGCGGCATGGTCGGTATCACGCCCGACCACTCGATCACATTGGTTCGCAGGGCGATGCGCCACTCCCCGCCGCGGCGCTCCAGCCGGTCGATGTAGCGGCCGCCGGCGATCCAGTTGCTGTCGTCGCGGTTGCGTCCGACGAACAGATAATAGGTCTCGGTGTGGGCGATGTGTCCCGCGAGCTCACAGCTGTGGTTCAGCAGGTTGTGATGCGTTGCCGCCTGCCCCTGATCGTGCAGAGCCCTTGCCCACGCGTACAGCGGAACGGGGCCGCCGACGAAAGAGCCCGCGGCGATGGTGGCATCGGGATGAAAGGCCGACAGGAACAGCTCCCGATCGAACCGGTCCATGCCGCGGCTGAAACGGTTGAGGCAGTCGAGAATGTCCTGGCGGTCCGCGAGACGCTCGAGGCGCTCAGCGTCCACGGGCGCCCCCCTCGATCGGGCGCCAGATGGGCGCGCCGCGCTCGGCGCGCAGCGACGGGATGACCTTGCCGTCGATGTCGGTGATTGCGTACTCCTGCGCCAGCTCGGCGGTGATGAAGGTGCCGCCCGAGCGTCTCATCAGCTGTGGATCGCTCGCCAGAGCGGCAATCACCCGACCCGGAAACTCCGGCGTGCAGCCTATCGCCGGGTTCGTGACGGTGAGCTGCTTCATGGCCGGGTTCCTTTCCAGGTTGCGGCGCGCCCGCTCGGTGAACGTGAGCCCCTGCCACAGGGACAGGGAAGCGACGCCGTGCGGCTGCAGGTCGATCGCCATGTCGCGTGCCATGCGATCGACTGCGGACTTGCAGGTGCCAAACACCACGCCATAGGTGTACGTGACGCCCACGTACCCCGAGATCACCACCATCAGGCCGGATTTCTGCGGCGCCATGATCTTGGCGGCGTGCCACGCCGCGACGAAGGTGGAGCGTACGCCGACGTCGACCATTTGCCAGTGGGACAGCGGCTTTTCCCAGAAGGGACCCGGTTCGGTGAGATCCTCCGGGATCGAGAAGGCATTGTTCACCAGGATGTCGAGCCGGCCCTGATCCCGTCGGACCTGATCGAACAGGGCGGCCACTTGGTCATCCTGGCCATGGTCCACCGGGACCGCGATGCCTTTGCCGCCCCGCTGCGTCACGGCCGCCGCGGTCTCCCCCACGGTGCCCGGCAGAGGGTAGGAGCCCGGCGTCACCGTACGCCCGGTCACGTACACGGTCGCTCCCTCCGCCCCGAGCGCCACCGCGATCCCCTTGCCGATACCGCGGCTCGCTCCGGTCACCACAGCGACCTTGCCTGTCAGAGAACCCATGCTGACTTACCTCCGTCGCGCCTCATGCCTTGCCGAAGAACCGCTCGCTGTAATCACCCACCGCCCGGCCCGAATAATGCCCGGCACGAAATGGCAGACCCATGACGCCCTTCGTCCAGTCTATCGACGCACCCCAATCCTGGAACCAGTCATAGAGCATCAGGCGCTGTGCAATGCGCCACTCACCGCCGCGCTTCTGCAGCCGGTCGAGGTAGCGGCCGCCGATGACGGTGTCGCGCTCCTCCGACCCCATGTTGACCCGATGGTACGAGACCACCTGCGTCTCGGTGCGAGCCGCGTCCCCCTCGAGCTCGATCACGCTCTGTCCCAGCACGTGCTGAGTGACGGGTATGGCGGGTGATCCCGGCACCACCCAGGCGAGATACTCCTCGAAGGTTCCGAAGAATACGCCGTAGTCGCTGGTCGAGTCCGGCCAGTAGCAGGCGCGGATCAGCTCCGCGTCGCGGCGATCCTCCCCGCGAGCGAGGCGCGCAATGCAGTCGCGGATGCTCTCGCGGTCGAGCAGCACGCTCAGATCCTTGATGATGGCGTTCATTGGCCTCCTCGCGTCGGGTATTGCCTCAACTCATCTCATATCGATGCGCGATTTCCCCCGCATCATGTGGCACCGCGGCCGCCGGCCCGCTTGACAATTTCGGACAAACGCACTTACCTGGTGCGCAGGCGAATTCCGGAGGGTGGAGTTGGATCAGACTGCGCTGCGCAACGAGGATTCCCGTGGCCTCGGGAAGTTCGAGGCCGTGCATGCGCGCATCCTGCGCTTCTTTCCCGACGTGGTGCAGGAGCTCGGCGCCGAGCCGGAGCGCCTCATGCGTCAGGTCGGGATATCGCGCGAGAATTTCCCGGAGGACGCCTCGCGTGCCACCTATCGGCAAATGGTGCGTCTGATCGAGCTCGCCGCGGTGCAACTTAACTGCCCGGACTTCGGCATGCGCCTGGCGGCGCGCCAGAGCGGCAGCGGGATGTTCGGCCCGCTGGGCCAGGTCATGAAGCACTCGCGCACTTTCGGCGAGGCGCTCGACTACGTCGCCAAGCACGCCTACGCACACAGCCTGGCGGCCCGGATCTGGCTGAGGCAGTCCAGCTCCCCCAAGGGGATATTGGCCGGCCACGACATCCTGCTCGACCGAGTGCCGAGCAAGAGCCAGGCCATGGAACAGATACTGCTCGCCGGACACCTCGCGGCCGTGGAGATCACCGGCGGCCGGGCGCGGGTGCGTCAGGTGCATTTCCGTCACCAGCCCGTGTCATCGCTCAAGACCTATCGCCGCTATTTCGGCTGCACCGTGCGCTTCGGTCAGCACGAGGACGGAGTGTTTTTTTCCGAGCGCGATCTCGCATGCCCGATCATCGACCCTGACTCGCGCCTGTACCGCGCCGCCATCTCCTTCATCGACGCAAGCTTCACCCAGCGGCGCCCGCCTCTGCAGGCGCAGGCCCGCGGAATGATCATGCAGCGGCTCGGCACCGAAGAGTGCAGCAACGAACGGATCGCCGCAGCGCTCAACCTGCATCCGCGCACCTTGCACCGGCGCCTGCGCGCCGCAGGCACCTCTTTCCAGCAGATCAAGGATGAGGTGCGGCGCGACATCATGCTCTATTATCTGCGCGAGACCCGGCTCGACTTCGCTCTCATCTCGGAAAGGCTGGGCTTCGCCGAGCAGTCGATCATGACGCGCCTTTGCAATCGCTGGTTCTGCGCCTCGCCGACCAAGCTCAGATCGCAAGCGCTGCGCGACGCCCTCGAGCGCTAATTCGCGGCGTGCAGGACACGATCAGCCCGCTGCCTCTTCATTCAATCTGGTCACTTCTTCGCGCGAAAGCATGCCGACGTAGGGTGGAGATTGCCGCAATTGGTTGGAGCGCTCGTGTCGCCCTAGAAGAGCTCGCCGTCGCCGCCTTGCTCGGGCAATTTCTGCCAGGCACCGTAAGCCGAATTCCAGACACCGTTCGCCTTCCAGCGGTGCAAATTTCCAAGACCATGGGCGCGAATGTGCTGCGCCGTAAAGCGCGACACGATGGCAACCGCCAACCTCAGACGGGTGGTGCCCCCGGCCCGGATCGAACGGGCACTCCCTTGCGGGAAACGGATTTTAAGTCCGTTGCGTCTACCGATTCCGCCACGGGGGCGCTTGCGCTGGAACGATTAGAACGTTACCCGCTCGGGCGCCGGGAAGCACCAGATATCGAGCGGCGCGGTGCGCCCGCGCAGCTCGAATTGCGGCAGCTGCAGAAATGCGATGGGCGTCGAGTCGTGGCCGTTCGCCGTGCGCGCCGCCGCGAGCGCCGCGGCCACGGTGCACGACAGGAGCAGCTCCCCTGCCCGGGCCCGGCCGCACAGCCGCGCGGCCACGTTCACCGTGTCGCCGACCAGCGTGGTGCGCTTGTAGCCCGGCGGCCCGAGGGTTCCCAGCGCGACCTCACCGAGGTGCAGTCCGATTCCCACACCGGTCTCGATCGACAGGTCCGCGCGCCAGCGCGCCGCGACCTCGGCGAACTGCTGCAATATGGCACGGCCGGCGCCGACCGCCTCTGCCGCCCCGTCGCTGACTGCGCCCAGGCCGAAACCGGCCATCATGCCGTCCCCGGCCATGTGAAACACCTGTCCGCCGTGCAGCAGCGTCGCCGCCGCCAGCACGCCGAAGAACTCATCGAGCAGCGGCACGATCCGCGCCGGCGCAAGCCGCTCGGCGAGCGCCGTATAGCCGCGCAGATCGGCAAATAGAACAGTCCCACGGGTGGTCTTCGTCATGCGCGGTCGTGCAACTCGCGTGACCGTCATCGCCGAGGTTGCCCGCACTTTAGGTGGACCGCGCAACCCTCAGCCCTCGATCTCCGGCATCCCCTTGTCCTCGACACGTCACCCGCGACCCCTGCGCATGATTATGCGCCTTGTATACAAGTATGCACCAACGGGCGGGCTCGCGCTGCCACAAAGACTCCGCGACCGCGCCGATTCAGGGGCGCCCGCCCATGATGCATGACGATTGCCCTAGCGCTTCGGGATTTCCAGCCCGCGCGCCACCGCCGGACGCGCGAGGAACTCCCGCAGGGCACGGCCGACGTGCGCGAATTGGCCGAAGCCCACCAGATCGCCCGCGCCGTAGAAGCCGATGAGGTTATTGATCCACGGAAATGTTGCAATATCTGCGACGGTGTACGCCTCTCCCACGAGCCAGGAACGATCCGCGAGGCGCTGATCGAGGACCTTGAGCAGGCGATGCGCCTCGGCGGCGTAGCGGTCCCGCGGGCGCTTGTCCTCGTAGTCCTTGCCCGCGAACTTGTGAAAGAAGCCCACCTGTCCGAACATCGGGCCCACCGCGCTCATCTGGAACATGAGCCATTCGAGCGTCTCGTAGCGGCCGGCGGCATCCTTGGGAATGAGCGAGCCGCTCTTGTCGGCCAGATAGATGAGGATCGCACCGGACTCGAACAGCGGCAGAGGACGGCCCCCGGGCCCGTTCGGGTCGATGATCGCCGGAATCTTGTTGTTGGGATTGAGCGAGAGAAACTCCGGCGACAGCTGATCATTGCTCTCGAATCGCACCAAGTGCGGCTCGTACGGCAGCCCCGTCTCCTCGAGCATGATGGACACCTTCACGCCGTTCGGCGTCGGCAACGAATAGAGCTGAATGCGATCCGGATGCCGCGCCGGCCATTTCCGGGTGATCGGGAAGCTATCGAGTGGACTCATGGCGCTCCTTGAGAAAGGGCGCATTATGCGCCACACCCGCCATGACCCGGTATGCGCCCTAGCCCCGGAATGCGCCATGGCCGGCGCCCCGGCCAGGGGAATGCCCCGCAGCCGGGGCGGGCGTGCCGAGTCGGCAAAGTCCTACGGTGGGATGCGCGCGGATGCAGTTAGCGCCCGCCGCCCCGTTGTCCAGTATCGAAGCTCCTCTCGCGCAGCTTCACCCGGAGAGCGAATGCCGTGCAGGTCGAGCAGATTCTCCGCATCTCACGCGTGGTCTCGGACCTCGATCGCGCCGTGCAGTTCTACTCGGCGCTCGGGTTCACATCGATCGCGCGCGGACCGGCCGAGGCACAAGAGCTGCTCGCGCTGGGCGCACCGCGGGCGGGAGCGCTCGAGGCGGTCATGCGCCTCGGAGCGCAGGAGCTGGCGCTCGTGCGGTTCGCCGCGCCGGGTCGAGCACCCCCCGAGGACAGCCGCAGCAACGACCTGTGGTTTCAGCACCTGGCCATCGTGGTGAGCGACATGCAGGCGGCCCATGCGGCACTCGCCTCGCAGCGAGGCTGGCGGCCGATCGGCAGCGGCGGGCCGCAGAGACTCCCTCCCGAGAATGGCGGCGTGCAGGCGTTCAAGTTCCGCGACCCCGACGACCACCCCCTCGAGCTGCTTTGGTTTCCGCCCGGCCAGGGGCGGCCCGTCTGGCACGAGCATCGGCTGGCGGCGCCCCCGGCGCGGCCCGCGGGACCGTTTCTCGGCATCGACCACAGCGCGCTGGCGGTGAGCTCGGCGGCGCACAGTGTCGCGTTCTACGAATCGCTCGGCATGCATCCGGGCGCGCGATCCCTGAACGAGGGGCCGGTTCAATCTCATCTGGACGGGCTTGACTGCGCGCGCGTGCAAGTGACGGCGCTGCGCCCGCCCTCGACGCGCGGTCCGGGCATCGAGCTGCTCGCTTACCAGCCCCCCGGGCGGCCCGCGGCGTTCGGCGTCACCGATCTGACTTGCGACTGGATCACACTGGCCGTGGCGCCTTCCCCGCAGCAGCGCGCGCGCAGCGCAGAGCGCGATGCGGCGCGCTCGATCGAGGCTCGTGCAATGCTCGATCCCGACGGACATCGCCTGGTGCTCATCGATGCGATGTCGGCCGGCCGAGGTCGGGAGCGATGATATGGGCGGCGCCGAACGGCGGCGCCCCGCCGAGCGGCGGCGCCTCGCCGAGCGGCGGGATATGCGCGCCCAGCATGATCAGACCGAGGCCGCCCACGAGGCCGAAATTCTTGAGGAAGTCCCAGAAATGCTGAAGTCCTTCGCCTTCCTTGAAGCGCCAGAAGTCGGGAAATCTCCAGAACTGGTGAAACAACACCGCGGTGATGACGCAAAAGCCGGCCAGGATGAAGGCGGCGAAGCGCTCATGCCACCCGGTGACGACGCACGCCGGCGCCGCCAGCTCGACCCCGATCGAGGCAATCAGCATCGCGCGCGGCCACGGCATGGAGCCCGCCTGGCGCATCGCCGCGGACCAGTTGAGAATCTTGTCGAGTGCGCTGAAGGGAAACAGCACCACCAGGCAGATGCGCAGCGCGAGCGGCGCGTAATCGTTGATGAAGCTCACGGCGCATTGGCCTCCTCGTCGCACCCGCGATGGGCGGCCTTCGAGAGTAGCGGAGCAAGGCCATGACCGAAAGCATGAGTCGGCGTCCGCAGGTCGGCTACTGGCATCTGTGGACCGACGCCGAGGGCATCACGCATCAGACACGCTGTCAGCTCACGAGCTTCGAGGTGGCGCGCATCGGCGCCGCGGCTCCGCAATGGAACAATCGGCAGCCGACGCTCCCCTGCACCGTGGTGTTCACCGAGCAGCCCGTCGGATGGGTAGGGGACTGGCACGAGAATCCCGCGCCGCAATGGATCATCGTGCTCAGCGGGCGCTGGTGGATCGAATCGATGGACGGTACGCGCATCGAGCAGGGGCCGGGCGAGTTCTCGCTGGGCGAGGACCAGGGATCGATCTTGATGCAGGGCCGCAAGGGACACCGCTCCGGGACGATCGGCAGCGAGCCGGCACGGCTGATGACCGTGCAGCTGCACACGGCGCCGACCCGGGCGCCCTGCCACGTGCGCTAGCGGCCATGCAAGGCATCGAGATTCACGATCCCCGCTTTCGCAGCTACGTGCTGCCGAATGCGCCGCTGGTCAAGCTCGCCGAGGGGTTCGCCTGGCTCGAGGGGCCGGTCTGGTTTGCGGATCATGAGACCTTGATCGTGAGCGATCTTCCCAACGACCGCCTCCTGCGCTGGAGCGCCGAGAGAGAGGGCGCCGACGGCATCATGTCGGTCTTGCGCCAGCCATCGCACTTCACCAACGGCAATACCCGCGACACCGCGGGGCGCCTGGTCAGCTGCTCGCACCGGCAGCGATGCATCACGCGCACGGAGTGGGACGGGCGGCTCACCGTGCTCGCGGACCGCTATCGCGGCAAGCGTCTCAACTCCCCGAACGATGTCGTCTGCCGCTCGGACGGCAGCATCTGGTTCACCGACCCGCCCTATGGGATCAACACCGATTACGAGGGCGGCAAGCAACAGGCGGAGCTGCCGCCCTCCGTTTACCGCCTGGACGGGACGAGCGGCGAGCTGCGCCTGGTGGCCGACGATTTCGAGGGACCGAACGGCCTCGCCTTCTCGCCGGATGAGAGCGTGCTGTACATCGCCGAGAGCGGGCGCCAGTTCGACGCGAATCCGACGCAGCACATCCGCGAATTGCGCGTGAGCGACGGCGAGCGCCTGAGCGGCGGGCGCGTGTTTCACAAGGTCGCTCCCGGGTTCACGGACGGCTTGCGCGTCGATGTCGACGGCAATCTCTGGTCGAGCGCCGCCGACGGCGTGCATTGCATCTCGCCGCAGGGCATCCTGCTCGGCAAGATTCTCGTGCCTCATGTCGTATCGAATCTCACCTTCGGCGGCCGTCATCGCAGCCGCCTGTTCATCTGCGCCTCGCATACGCTGTACGCGATCTACACCAACCAGCGCGGAGCCTCGCGTCCATGAACGGCTTGGCCGCATGCGCTGCGTCCGCTTCATCCACCGCTCCAAGGAGACTCCCATGTCGACGGCACCCCCGCTTCCCGCGCAACGCATCCTGGCCGGACAAAAGGCACTGGTGACCGGAGCGAACTCCGGCATCGGCCGGGGCGTCGCGATCGCGCTCGGCGAGGCGGGCGCCGACGTCATCGTCAACTACGTCACCGGTGAGGACGCCGCCGCTGCCGTGGTCGAGCAGATCCGCAAGTCGGGCGCCGACGCACAGGCGATCAAGGCCGACGTATCCTCGGAGAGCGAGGTGGCCGCAATGTTCGCCGAGATGATGAAGCGCTTCGGCACCATCGACATCCTGGTCAACAACGCCGGGCTGCAGCGCGACTCGGCGTTCGCCGCCATGAGCATGGCGCAATGGAACACCGTGCTCAGCGTCAATCTGACCGGCCAGTTCCTGTGCTCGCGCCAGGCGGTTGCCGAATTCATGCGCCGCGGCGTGGTGCCGAGCGTCTCGTGCGCCGCCGGCAAGATCATCTGCATGAGCTCGGTGCATCAGCAGATTCCCTGGGCCGGGCATGCGAACTACGCGACCTCCAAGGGCGGCATCAAGCTGCTGATGGAGAGCATGGCGCAAGAATTCGCGCCGCATCGCATCCGCGTGAACGCCATCGCTCCCGGCGCCATCCGCACGCCCATCAACAAGAGCGCCTGGGATACCAAGGAGGCCTATGACTCCTTGATGACGCTCATTCCCTACGGCCGTATCGGCGAGCCCGAGGACGTCGCGCGCGCCGCGGTGTGGCTTGCCTCCGATCACTCGGATTATGTGGTCGGCAGCACCCTGTACATCGACGGCGGCATGACCTTGTATCCCGGCTTTGCGACCGGCGGCTGAAGTGGCCGACGCGCACTATGACCTGATCGTGATCGGCAGCGGTCCGGGCGGCGCCTCGCTGGCGCACAAGCTCGCGCCGAGCGGGCGGCGGATATTGCTCCTCGAGCGCGGCGGATACTTGCCGCGCTCGCGCCAGAACTGGGACTCGCAGGCCGTGTTCGTGGACGGCATCTATCAGGCGCCCGAAATCTGGCATGGCGCCGATGGACGCGAGTTTCATCCGGGCCTTCATTATTATGTCGGCGGCAATTCCAAGGTGTACGGCGCGGCGCTTTTGCGCATGCGTGAGCGCGACTTCGGCGAGATTCGCCATCACGACGGCATCTCGCCCGCCTGGCCGCTCCCCTACCAGGCGTTCGAGCCCTACTACGCCGAGGCGGAGCGGCTATATCACGTGCACGGCGCGCGGGGCGAGGACCCGCACGAGCCTGCTTCGAGCGCCCCCTTTCCCTACCCGCCGGTCTCGCACGAGCCCGCCATCCAGGCGCTCAGCGCCCGGCTGGAGCGCCAGGGCCTGCATCCTTTTCACCTGCCGCTCGGCATCTTGCTCGACGAGCGTGACGGCAAGGCGACTCCCACCAGCATCTGCATTCGCTGCGACACCTTCGACGGCTTCCCCTGTCCGTTGAACGGCAAGGCGGACGCCCAGGTGATCTGCGTGGACCCGGCGCTCGCGGCGCATCCGAACCTCACGCTGCTGACGCACGCCTACGTCTCGAAGCTTGAGACCGACCCGGCCGGGCGGCGCATCACGGGCGTCGAGGTGCGGCGCGATGGACGGCACGAGCAGTACTCGGCCGACATCGTGGTGGTCGCCTGCGGTGCGCTCTCCTCCGCGCTGCTCCTGCTGCGCTCGGCGAACGCGGCACACCCTGCCGGGCTCGCCAACGGCTCCGGCCAGGTGGGGCGCAACTACATGCGGCACAACCAGTCCATCCTCATGGCGCTCATGCGCGAGCCCAACGACACGGTGTTCCAGAAAACCCTCGCCGTCAGCGACTTTTATTTCGATGGCGGCGATTGGCCGTATCCGCTCGGCCTGATCCAGATGTGCGCGAGCTCGCACGGCGCGCAGGTACGCGGCGAGGCGCTCCCCGCCTGGCTCGAGTGGCTCCCCAAGGCGCCCTTCAGCGGGCTGGCGCGCCACTCGATGGACTTCTGGCTGTCGAGCGAGGATCTGCCGCGCCCCGAGAATCGCATTTACTACCAGGGCGAGCGCGTGATCCTCGATCTGCAGGAGAACAACATGGAAGCGCACCGCCGGCTGAAGAAAAAGCTCGAGCACATGCTGCAAGAGGCGGGTGCACACCCGATGCTGCTCGAGCGCAGCCTCTATCTCGGCAAGCGGATTCCCATCGGCGGAACGGCCCATCAGGCCGGCACGGCCCGCTTCGGGCCCGATCCGGCGAGCTCCGTGCTCGACTTGAATTGCAAGGCGCACGAGCTCGACAACCTGTACCTGACGGACGCGAGCTTCTTTCCGTCGATCGGCGCGGTGAATCCGACCTTGACGATCATTGCCAACGCGCTGCGCGTGGCGCAGATCATCGGCGGGCGCCTGGGCGCGTAGCGGCCTGTCGGCGCCGTCCTACACCGACATGGGGGGAGCTCCGACGGAACCCGGTGTCGCGCTCCTGCAACGTAGCGGCGCACTCACGGAGAATACCCAGCGTGCATCGCTCCTGGCGCCTCGGCGCCTCAAGTGGCCGCAAGCTTCGGCGGCGCGCGCGATGCGCCGCCCTGGTGACGGCTGCGCCGTTGCTCGCTTCTTGCCGCGCCGCGGGTGTTCTCGATCCGCACGGACCGATCTCGGCCGCGGAGCGGCTCATTCTCATCAATTCCACCGCCATCATGCTGGTGGTCGTGGTCCCGGTCATCCTGCTCACTCTCGGTTTTGCCTGGTGGTATCGGGCTTCGAACTCCCGCGCCGCCTACGAGCCGGGTTGGGTGTACTCGGGTCAGATCGAGATGGTGATATGGGCGATACCGGCGATGGTGGTGATTCTGCTCGCGGGGGTCGGCTGGACCGGCTCGCATCAGCTCGACCCGGCGCAGAAGCTTGCGTCGGAGGCGAAGCCGCTGCGCATTCAGGGCGTCTCGCTCGATTGGAAGTGGCTCTTCATCTATCCGGACCAGGGCATCGCCACGGTCAATCAGCTGGTGATTCCGGCCGGCACCCCGATCGAGTTTCTGCTGAGCTCGGGCAGCGTCATGGACGCCTTCTTCGTGCCGCAGCTCGGCAGCCAGATCTACACCATGCCCGGCATGAGCGTGCGCCTGAATCTGATGGCGCAGAGCGCCGGGGAGTACCCCGGCTTCTCCTCGCAGTTCAGCGGCGATGGCTTCTCCGACATGCGCTTCATGGTGCATGCGCTGAGCGCCGCACAGTTCTCGGGCTGGCTCGAGCGCAGCCGCGGCTCGGGCGCGGCGCTCGATACCGGCAGCTTCGCAGGCCTCGCCGCACCTGGCACCGCGCCGGCCGGCGTCTACGGCAGCGTGGCGCCGCATCTGTATGAGTGGATCGTCGACACCACCGCCGGCCTGCCGGCGCAGCGCGAGGCCCCCTGAACGTGTTCGGCAAGCTCACCTGGCAGGCGATTCCCTTCGACCAGCCCATCCCCATGGCGGCCTCGCTGTTCGTGACCGTCGGCATCTTCAGCGTCCTCGGGCTGGTCACGTGGAAGGGCTGGTGGCCGTATCTGTGGCGCGAGTGGCTGACCAGCGTCGACCACAAGCGCATCGGCGTGATGTACGTGGTGCTCGCGCTCGTGCTGCTGCTGCGCGGCTTCATCGATGCCATCATGATGCGCTCGCAGCAGGCGGTCGCCGCGGGCGGGGCGCAAGGGTATCTGCCGCCCGAGCATTACGACCAGATCTTCTCGGCGCACGGCACCATCATGATCTTCTTCATGGCGATGCCGCTGATGATCGGGCTCATGAACTTCGTGGTGCCGCTGCAGATAGGCGCGCGCGACGTGGCGTTCCCGGTGCTCAACGCCATCAGCCTGTGGTTGACGGCGACCGGGGCGCTGCTCGTGAACGTGTCGCTGGTGGTGGGCAATTTCGCGCGCACCGGCTGGCTCGCCTATCCGCCGCTGTCGGAGCTGAGATTCTCACCCGATGTCGGCGTCGACTATTATCTGTGGGCCCTGCAGATTTCCGGCGTCGGCACCCTGCTCGCCGGCATCAACATGGTGACCACCATCTTGAAGCTGCGCGCGCCCGGAATGAGCTACATGCGCATGCCCGTGTTCTGCTGGACCGCGCTGTGCTCGAACATGCTGATCATTGCCGCCTTTCCGATCCTCACCGCCACCTTCGGCATGCTGCTGCTCGATCGCTACGCGGGCATGCATTTCTTCACCAACGGCGGCGGCGGCAACATGATGCTGTACATCAACCTCATCTGGGCGTGGGGACACCCGGAGGTCTACATCCTGATCTTGCCGGCGTTCGGCGTTTTCTCCGAGGTGATCGCCACCTTCTCGGGCAAGCCGCTGTTCGGCTATCGCTCCATGGTCGGCGCGACGCTGGCGATCTGCGTGCTGTCGTTCACCGTCTGGCTGCATCATTTCTTCACCATGGGCGCGGGCGCCGACGTCAACGCCTTCTTCGGCATCATGTCGATGATCATCGCCGTGCCCACGGGCGTGAAGGTGTTCAACTGGCTGTTCACCCTCTATCGCGGGCGCATCCGCTACGAGCCCCCGGTTCTGTGGGCGATCGGCTTCATGGTCACGTTCGTGATCGGCGGCCTCACGGGGGTGCTGCTCGCGGTGCCGCCGGCGGATTTCGTGCTGCACAACAGCGTCTTTCTGGTCGCGCATTTCCACAACGTCATCATCGGCGGTGTGGTGTTCGGCGGCCTGGCGGGCGTCAATTACTGGTTCCCGAAGGCCTTCGGCTTCACGCTCGACCGGCGCCTGGGCGCGCTGAGCTTCTGGTGCTGGCTGGTGGGCTTCTATGTCGCCTTCATGCCGCTCTACGCGCTCGGGCTGCTCGGCATGACGCGCCGCCTGCAGCACTACGCGGTGCGCGCCTGGCAGCCTTATCTGATCGTGGCGGAAGTGGGCGCTCTCATCATTCTGTGCGGCATCCTCGCCATTATCGCGCAGCTCGTGGTGAGCATCCGCACGCGCGAGCAGCGCAGGGATCTTAGCGGCGATCCCTGGAACGGGCGCACCCTGGAGTGGTCCACGGCCTCGCCGCCCCCGGCGTACAACTTCGCCGTCCTTCCCACGGTCACCTCGCTCGATGCCTTCTGGACGATGAAGGAGTCCGGCGTGCGCGCGCCGGCCGAGCACTATGAGCCGATCGAGGTGCCGGCCAACAGTGCCAACGGATTCATCACCGCCTTCTTCGCCGTGATCACGGGCTTCTCCCTCATCTGGCACATCTGGTGGCTCGCCATTCTCGGCCTGGTGTGCGCCGCCCTCACGCTGATGGCGTTCGGATGGATCGAGCGCCACGAGATCGAGGTATCCGCCGAGGAGCTCGCAGCGGCCGAGCGCGCGCACCTGCGCCCGGAGGTGTCATGAGCGCGCAGGCCGCGGCACTCGATCCTGGGGCGCAGGCTGCAGTGCACGTTCACAGCGGCCCGGCGCCGGTGCGCATCGTCGTCGCCTACGGATTCTGGATATTCCTGCTCTCCGACATCATCCTGTTCTCGGCGCTGTTTGCCAGCTATGCGGTCCTGCACGGGCACACCGCCGGCGGACCCTCGGGACGCGAGCTGTTCGAGCTGCGTCATGTCGGTGTCGAGACCTTGAGCCTGCTGTTCTCAAGCTATACCTGCGGGCTCGCGCTATATGCGGCCGAGCGCCGTCAGCTGCGCGCCTTCTACGTCTGCGCCGCCCTCACCTTCGCGCTCGGGGCCACGTTCCTCGCGCTCGAGCTGCAGGAGTTCGCCGGCCTGATCGCGCGCGGCGCCGGCCCGTCGCGCAGCGCCTTCCTGTCGGCGTTCTTCAGCCTGGTCGGGCTGCACGGCGCGCACGTCACCACGGGTCTGCTGTGGCTCACCTTCCTGGTGGCGCAGATCGCCCATCGCGGCCCGCGCGATTTCGTGCTGCGGCGGCTGCTGTGCTTCAGCCTGTTCTGGCATGCGCTCGACATCATCTGGGTGGCATTGCTCAGTCTCGTCTATCTCATGGGGGCGCGATGACCGAACATTCCCCTCAACCCGCGCACGGCGCGGAACGGCCGCCCGGCGCCGCCGAGGCCGACCGCCCGGGGAGCATACTTCTCTATACCACCGGCCTCGTTTTTGCGCTGCTGCTCACGGGCGCATCGTTCCTGGTGTCCCAGACGCATCTGCTGTGGGGGCCCGGAGTGCCCGCCGGCCTGGCAGTGCTCGCGATCGCACAGATGGGCGTGCACCTCGTGTTCTTCCTGCACATCAGCACCGGTCCCGACAACACCAACAACGTCGTGGCGCTCGCCTTCGGGCTGCTGATCGTCACGCTCATCGTCTCGGGGACGCTGTGGATCATGGCGCACCTCGACGCGAACATGGTGCCGGTGTCGGCGATCATGGAAATGACGCGCTAGGCGTGAGAGATGCGGGCTGCTGCTTTGCCGCGCGGCAAGCCGCAAGCCAATTTAGAACGGATAACTGATGCCGGTGAACACCGCCGCGCCCTCGGTGCCATAGCCGACGTCCACGTAGCCCACGACGTAGGGGCGTGCCAGGCCGCGAAATCCCATGCCGTACACCTTGTGCAGCTGATCGAAGGGCAGCGTGCTGGTGCGGTCGAAGACCCGGCCCACGTCGATGAACGGCGCCAGCTCGATCTGCACCGTGGTGGCGACGGCGTGGAAGGTGGCGACGTTGCGGCGAAACTCGACCGTCGATGAGAAGGAGTCTCGGTCGTAGAAACGGCCGTCGCCGTAGCCGCGCAGCAGCTGATTGCCGCCGATCATCGCGTCGGCGCCGCCGATGCTGCTGAGCGCCCAGAAAGGCACGTCGTGGGCGGTCAGCAGATAGCGCAGCGCCATGTGGGCGGCGATCACGGACTTGTCGGCCACCGGGAAAAATGCACGCCCGTCGAATCCCGCTTCCGAATACATCGAGTCGTTGAGGAAGCCATTGCGGCTCGCCATGCCGCTGTAGGCGACCAGCTCGGCTCCGCTCGAGGGGATGATGATGTCGTCGCGAGTGTCATAGATGAGGGACAGGCGATTCAGCACCTGCTTGTTGGTGTGCTCTCCCAGCACGCTGCCGAACCGAGTCTCGATGGAGGGGACGCTCGACAGGGTTCCCGGCAGCACGTCCACATCCTCGAAGCGCGACGTGTACTGCAGCTGCAGCGCGTGCGTGATGTTGTAGCCCAGCTGCGACTGCAGCAGGTACTCCTGAGCCGTGTAGTTCGTCTGGTCGATTTCGAGCGATTCGTTGCCGATGCCGTAGAACCGCGGCGTGCCGTCCACATTGTAGATGGCGCTGCCGTTGAACGACCACGGACCCTGCCGCGTGCGCCCCACCTGGTACTCGCCGTCGAATCCGCGCTCGACGCGCTGCTGGATGTTGGTCACGACCGACCATTGCTCGTCCTGGGAATCGTAGCTGTAGATGCGCCCGTGCACGCCCCAGCCGAAGTAGGGATTGTGAATGAGATCGGGCGCGATGATCTTGCGGATGTCATCCTGCTCGTCGGTCACCAGGATGGTCGGAATGATGCCGACGGTCGTGCCGCCATTCGGATCGGAGGCAATCTCCGGTACCGGAAGGAACGGGGCGGTCTTCGGATCGAGCCAGCGCGTGAAGTGCCAGTACCAGGGCCTCGCCTCGGCGGGCTTTTTCTTCGCCGCGGGCGCACCCGCGGGCGGACCTTGTTGCTTGGTCGGGACGTTCGGCGCCGTCGGCCCCGGCTGGCCGGGCGGCGGCGGCGGAATGGGCGGCGCGGGCGGCACGATCTGAGCGGTCAGCGCACCATTCAGCGGAGGCGGCAAATCCGCGGCGCCGACCCCGGCGGCCGCGAGCAGCGCGCACAGCGCGGCGCATCGGCAGGCCCGCGGGGGCCGCGCCGGCGGGCGCCGCATCGTCATGCGCCGCGCCGTGCGAAGCATCCCAACAGCCGATCGATATCCCTCGTGGTCAAATTGCCCATGGTGGAGATGCGAAACAGGGTCGTCGACAGATTGTTCTGCCCTGCGTAGATCACGAATCCCTCGGCCTTCAAGGCGTCATGCAGCGCGTGATACGTGAGACCCTGAGGCAATCGGTAGGCGCGCAATACCACCGAAGACTCGCCCGCCGAAATCGCAGCTTCGATCCCGCACGCGGCAAGGCCCGCCCGGACTTGCTCGGCGAGAGCCGCGTAACGCCGATGACGGGCCTCCCTGCCGCCCTCATCGGCAAATTCTCGCAATGCTTCGACCAGCCCATAGTACGCATGGACGGCGGGCGTGAACGGCGTGCCGCGCTCATCCTGCAAGCGCGCGAGCCGGCCGAGGTCGAGATAATACGTGCGTGCCGCGGCGCGCGCCAGCGCCGCGCGGCGCGCAATGACGAAAGACACGCCCGGCACCCCGTGCAGGCACTTGTTGGCGGTCCCGGCCACCGCGTCAAGGCTCGCGTCGGCGAAATCGATGGCTTCGGCCCCAAAACTGCTCACGCCATCGACCATGAGCCCGATGCCGCGTGCGCGGCAGAGCTCCCCGACGGCCCGCAGATCATTGAGCCGCCCGGTCGTGGTCTCGTGATGCACGAGGGCCGCATGGCTGAAGCGCGGCTCGGCGCCGTCCAGGCGCGCCGCCAGCGCCCCGAGATCAGGCGCCCGCATCCAGTCTCCCTGCACGCGCTCGTGCGCGATGCGGTACTGGGCGCATATCTGTGCGATGCGTTCGCCATAGACCCCATTGTCGATGACCAGGAGGCGGCCGTCCGAGGGCACCAGCGAGCACACCATCGACTCGACCGCCCCGGTGCCCGAGGCGGTGATCAGCACCGCGTTCCATTCGGCAGGGTCGAGCGCATGCACCGCCAGCAGCCGGCGGCGCGCCTCGTCCTGCAGGTCGAAGAACTCGCTCTCGCGATGACACAGATCCGGCTGCAACAGACTGCGCCGGACGCGCTCGGTCAGCGTCACCGGGCCGGGATTGAGCAACAGCATCAGCGGGCTCCGCGCCGGGCGCCGATATGAGCCATCAGCCGCATCTTCACATCGACGGGCGAGATCGAGGGCCGCGGCAAGTCCCCGGGCGTGCCGGCGCGGATGCGCAGGCGTGCGAAACGCGCTGCGCTCGAGCGCGGCTGCTCCAGCCAGTCGACGATATCGGCAAGCTCATCGCTCTCGAGCGCTTGCGCATAGCCGCAGGCGGCGGCCACGCCGGCAAAGGAGATCCGCGGCGACACGGTGGCTTGGCCGCCGGTCGACTCGTGTGCTCCGTTGTCGAGCAGAAGATGGCGGAAGTTCGGCGCGGCGTAGGCTCCGGCCGTCGCGATCGCTCCCATCCTCATGAGTGCCGCCCCGTCGCCGTCGAGCGCCAGCACGTCGAGATCGGGCCGGGCCAGCGCGAGGCCGAGCGCGAGAGGCACCACGCATCCCATCGAGCCGACCATGTAGAGCTGATTCGGCCGATCGGCGACCGCGTAGAGCTCGCGCCCGCAATAGCCGGTCGTGGCGAGCACCACGGTCGAGGCCGCAGGCGTGTGTGCGACCACCGCGCGCAACGCCTCCTGCCTCGAGGGCCGGGTCGTGCCGCAGTCCCCGCCGCGCCTCACCGGCCGTGCGTCGGGCGCGCGCCCGTTGATCGGCCGGGGGCGCTCGAGCGTGCCGGGGGCGACACTCGCCTTTTGCATGAGCAACGCGTAGGGAAGTCCGGTCTCATCCATGTGCGCCGTCGCACGATCGAGCGCCGCGGCGAGCTGGTCGGCCTCGGTGGGAAAGAGCTCCCAGCGGATTTGCATCGACTCGAGCAGCGAGGGCGTGATCGATCCCATCAGCGCGTGTTGCGGCTCGTCCGCCACGCCCGGCTGACCGCGCCAGGTGACGATGAGCAACAGCGGCAGCCGAAACGTCCAGCAGAGCGAGGTCAAGGGGCTGACGGCGTTGCCGAGTCCGGAGTTCTGCATCATGGCGATGCCGCGGCGGTGAGCCGTGCCGCCGCGCTCGCCCGCCAGGGCGATTCCCGCGATGAGGGCCACCGCGTCGCCCTCGTTCGCCATCGACACATACTCGAGCTCATCTGCCTGCAGCACGTGGTTGATGAACGGCGTCAGGAACGAGCACGGCACACCGGCGTACCATCGAAACCCCCGGTCACGCGCCGCCTCGACGAACTGGCGGGCCTCGATCACGGGGAATCGGCGTCCGGCGCGGCGCGGGGCGCGAGGCCCGGCTCCGTGCCGAGCTGCGACAGGGCGTGCGCAAAATCCACCGCCCGGCGCAGATCCTCGAGATCGTTCACGCCGCGCCAGTGGCCGTGCACGTACAGCACCTCGATCGCGGCGCCGTCCGCGATCAGCGCATTGAGCAGCGCAGGCATGTCGAGCCGGTCGAAGTCCGGCATTGCGCGCAGCCGGCCGAGCACATCCTTGAATCGCGGCAGCGCACGCCTCGCCACCCTGAGCAGTCCGATCCATTGTCCTTGCGCCGCGCCGCGAGGCGATTGCAGCTCGCGGGCACTCGGGTCGGCCTTGCTGGCGACATGCTCGAGCCGCACCTGTGTGCCGAACAGGCCGCGGTCATCTGCGCGCGAGCAGTACGCCAGGTCGCGTACCGTGCGATCCCCCGGCGCGGCGCCGAGCGAGTCCACCACCACCGCGAACTCGGCATCGCTCTCGAGCAGGTCCCGCAGCACGTAGCTGCGGAACAGGATGTCGCCATAGGAGAGCACCGCGTCCGACTCGAGGGCATCCGCGGCGCAGGCGAGCGAGGCCAGCTCGTCGGTCTCGTGATACCGCTCGTTCACCGCGAGCTTGATGCCGGCCTTGTCGATGGCATCGGCACGGTAGCCGCCGACCACCGTGATGTCGTTGATGTCGTGCTTCTTGAATGCATCGACCAGCCAGCGCAACAGCGGCTTTCCCGCGATCGGCAGCATCACCTTGGGGCGATCGGTGGTGATCGCCTCGAGCCCCCGCCCGCGCGTCGCCGCCAGCACCACCGCCGATCTCGCCGCCCCGGCGGGCGCCAGATAGTGGCGCTCGGCGGCGGCGTACTCATCGGCGTCCTGCAACCGGAAGATCTCCTCCACCGGCACGATCCGATCCTCCACGTGCACCAGCGTCTGGCTGTCGTGGATCTCGCGGGCGACGCTCTGCATCGCCGTGGCGGCCGAACGCAGCAGATGATTGGCCCAGATGACCGTGCTGATGCCGGCCTCGCGAAACACCTGGGTGGGCGTGCTGTAGTAGCGCGTGGGCACGATCACCAGCGGCGAGCGGCGCGCCCACTCGCGCGCGAAGGCGAGTATCTCGTCCGGCTTGGACAGCTTGCTGTGAATGAGTATGGCATCCGCCCCCGCGCGCCGATAGGCTTCCGCCCGGCGCAGCGCCTCCTCCATTCCCCATCCCGCGATCAGCGCCTCGACCCGGGCGACGATCGAGAAATCGGGGTCTCGCTGCGTATCCTTGCCGGCCGCGATCTTGCCCGCGAACTCCTCCACATCGGCGAGGGGCTGGCGCTCGCCGTTCAGGAAGCTGTTGGTCTTGGGGAATTGCTTGTCCTCGATGCACACGCCGGCGATCCCGCGCTGCTCGAGCTTGCGCACCAGGCGGCGCAGATTGTTGAAGTTGCCGTACCCGGTGTCGCCGTCGAGCAAGATCGGCAGGTCGCTCGCATCCGCCATGAACTCGAGCATGTCGACGACCTGCGTCCAGCTGGCCTCGTTGTTGTCGCGCACGCCGAACTGCGCCGAGATCGAGAGCCCCGACGCCCAGATGCCCTTGAAGGCGGCCTCGCGCACGATGCGCGCCGACAGGCCGTTGTGCGCCTCCATCAGGAACTCGAGCTCGGGACTCTCGAGCATGGCGCGCAGTCGCTGCGTGTGCGTCCGGGCCGCGCGGTCCGCGGCGCCCGCCGCGGTCATACGGATCGATGCGTTCATGGCTCTCCTTTACAGTGGCTCGAGCTCGGGCAAGACCTCTCGCTCCGCGCGCAGCACGTCGGCTGGAAAATCGATCTCGATCCACGGCGCCCCGGTCACATCCGCGATCTCGAAGCTCTGGCTGCCCTCGCGAATCAGATCGCGAATCGCCTCCTCGTGCGGCATGTCGCTGGCTCCGCGCTCCACGTAGCCGGCGACCAGCTGCGCGAGACGTCGCGCGCCCCGCTCGTCGAACCGGAAAAATCCCACGGATTCGCCGATGGCGTCATAGCTGAGCTGCGGGTCGAGGCGCTTGCGCAGCTCCACCGGCACGCCTGCGCGCAGGCAAATTTTAACGGGCTCCTCGCCCGCCTCAAAATCGCGGTCCATCAGCAGGCGATTGGCCGGCTGCTCGCCTGCGACCAGGGCGCGCAGAACACGCGCGTGATAGAGCACGTCGGCGTCCATCAACAGCACCTCACCGCCCCCCAGCAACGCCGCAGCGGCGGTGTGCACCGTGAGCACGCTGCCCAGCTCGAATGCCGGATTGAGCACGATCTGCGGGCGCCGCCGCAGGTCGAGGCGCGCAAGCTCCGCCTCGATCAGATCGCTGCGGTAGCCGAGCGCCAGCACCACCTGCTCCACCCCCAGCTGGGCAAGCAAGCGCAGGTGCCGCTCCAGCAGGCTGCGGCCTCCGAAGCGCAACAGACATTTGGGTATTTGCCGGTCCTGCGGCTGCTTGAGCCGCTGGCCGCGGCCCGCGGCGAGAATGATGGCGCGCATCGAGATCCCCTACCGATGAGTGTTCATGGTGTCGCGGCACCATAGCTCGGATGCGCGCGGATTGCTCATGGCCGCGCGGCACGCACGGCGCTGGCACTCGAGCGCTCCGACAGATGCAGATACAAAAGCCCGGGCAAGCCGAGCACGAGCTCGCGGGCGCGCTTCGCCAGCGACAGCGCAACCCCGGTTTCCGCGTGCAGCCCGACGAACGCCGCGAGCAGCGCATAGCCGCCTTCCTGCACGCCGAGCGCGCCGGGGATGGCGAATGCGGCGCCGCGGATCGCCTGCCCCACGCTCTCCAGCAGCAACGCATCGCTCCAGCCGACCGGGGTGCCGAGCAGCTGCAGGATCAGATACACCTCGACCGTGCCCACGAACCATCCGATCAGGCTGAGCGCGAAGCTCGCGCCCACCCTCGCCGTGCGGCCGTAGGTGACCTCCACCGCCGCATCGATCGCCTGCGCGTGGCTCATCCAGGCCGACCAATCGCGCTTGCCCATGAAACGTCCGGCGGCGCGCATCAACTTGCTGAAGAATCCGCGCCGCTGCACGAAATAGAAGCCGGCGATCTGCAGTGCCAGGAACGCGCTGGCGATGAGCGAGGCGCTGCGCAGGATGTTCTGCGACACGTGGCTCGCATGGGCCCCGAGCAGGCTCACACCGATGAGGGCGAAGCCGATCTGCGCGAACGTCTGCAAGGTGGTGCTCACCGTGATCGCGGCAACCGCCTCCTGGATCGGCATGCCGAGCACGGACAGATGGCGCGCCATGAGCACCGGGCCGCCGATCTGCCCGCCGGGCATGAGACTGTTCGCCGACTCGCCGACCCAGCGGGCGAGCAGCGCCTCGCGCAGCCGGCCGCTCGCGCGCTCGGGTGCGAACACGACGCGGATTGCCGCGGCGTCGAGCACCAGCGGCACGAAGTGGTAGAGCGCGACCAGCAGCAGTCCCCATCCGGCGAGCGCCAGGGTGGACAGCACCGCGGGCAGACCCTGCGACGCCAGCACCGCGATGAACATCAGCACTCCCGCCGACAGCAGCCAGCGCGCCGCTCGCGTCATGGCGGCGCGGGGTCGGCCCCCGCAGCCCGTGCCCCGACGGCGGCGGATTCGGCCGTGCGCGCGCCGGCAAAGCGCTTGAACACCTGCCGAAAGCCGAAATACGCGATGGCGTCCTTCATGTTGGAAATGAGGCGCCACCCGCGACGCATCCTCGGGTCGGTGACGTACTCGAAGCTGAGAGCGATGCGCTTCTCTCCCGCTCCGAGCGGCGTGATCCGGTGCCGCAGCTTGTCCCCGTCGAACAACACCAGGCCGCCCGGCGCAATCTGCAGGCGGCCCGGCACCACGGCGGCGCCCGCCTCGCGCGTGTGCAGCTGGTACTCGAGCCGGCAGGACGAGCGGTCGAGAACGCCGAGCAACAGCGTGTAGCGGCGGCCCGCGTAATACGAGGTATCGTAGTGCCAGCCGATGTGATCTCCGCGTCGGGTGTAGTAGTACAGGGCGTAGGCGTGCGGATCCTTGTCCGGCGAGGGCAGCAAGCGCTCCCCGGCAAGCTCGCCGAGCCATTCGATCAGACACGGCAGACGGTAGAGCTCGCCGATCGCCGGGGCGAGACGGTCGATGAGGTGGCGGCTCACGCTTGCGCCCCGCTTGTGGCCCGGCAGGTAGTTGCGGTTGGTGGACCCCTCGGCGTCGATGGCGGCGGCAAGGAGCATTGCCACGATCTCCTCGGGCAGGAAATCGGGCACGTGCAGGAACGCGCCCTGCTCATCGTACTCGCGACGCAGCGCGGCCAGGTCGAGACGCGCGAGACGCGCCGCCAGACGCGCGTGCATCTCGTGCTGCGCGTGCATCTCGTGCTGCGCGGGCGTCCCGTGCGGCGCGGACATCTCGGGCAGCGTCGCCTCGCCGTCGATGGGGTGGGTTGCAGCCATGGGCCGAAGCGGCCTAGCCCGGGTTCTGGATCGACCGCAGCTGCCGGCGCTGCATCACGCGCCGATATTCAAACACCACCCAGACGGCGTACAGCGGCGCGCACAGGGCGGAAGCGATGAGGAGCGGCACCGTACCGTCGCAAAGCGTGGCGAGCGGCAACAGATACAGCACGTCCTCGGTTTCGAAGCCGCCGAGCGAGGCCTGGACCGTGCCGGCCTTGCCGAGCCGCTCCTCGATGCGCATGCGCAGAAAGAAGATGAGCGCAATGGCGCAGCCCGCGAGCGACCCGAGCACGGCCGCCGGCAGCGGCAGCGCGACTGGGGTGCGTGCGCCCACGCCGATTCCGATCGCGACGAAGGCGAGGATGGTGACGATCGCATCGCTCGCCAGATCGTAGATATGGCCGGCGCGGCTGGATTTGCCGCTGATGCGCGCGAGCTCGCCGTCGGAGTGATCGAGAAAGTTGGACACCGCGAACAGGACTGCACCGGCATTCGACCAGCCGTAGGTTCCCGGCACGAACGCGGCCGCTGCGCCCAAGCCGACCAGCAAGCGCGCCGTGGTCAGCTGATTCGGGGTGACCCGACTGTCCTTGAGCCGCCGCACCAAGCAGCGTGCCAGGCGGGCATCCCACGGTCGTTGCACGGCCTCGCTCCTGCAACTGAGGTGATCAAACTCGTTCATGTTTTTCAGTCGAGCGGCGCTCTCTCCTCCAGGCAATCCCGCCATGCCTCGGCGCAATTTTCTCATCAAAATGAAATTGACGACACCCCCAAAACGTCACAAAGCGCGGAAAAGGCGGTAAGATTCGCTCTGTAGCCACTCCCTACAGGCAAAGCGTTGAACTTCGGATTTCTCAGGCTTGGACATTGGGTGGCCACGCATCCGCGCACCATTCTCATCGCTTGGGTCGCGGCGATCGCCCTCGGCGCCTGGGGCGAGCATCAGCTTCCGAATGTGGTCGTCGGCGGCGTTGCCGGCGTGCCCGGCAGCCCTTCGCACGCGGCCAACGAGGCGCTGCGCAAGGACTTCGACAATCCCTTCATCGATCCGCTGATCGTCGCCGTCTCCGCCCCCGGCCTGAGCGTGGACCGCGAACCGTATCTCGGCTGGATCGAGCGGGCCTCGCAGCAGCTGGCTCGGCTGCCCGAGGTGAGGCGTGTGGAGAACTATGCAGCGACCCGCGATCCGCAGCTGCGCTCCGCCGACGGACACGTGACCATGCTCATCGTCGGACTGGCGGCCCGTGCCGAGGCCGGGCAGCAGCACGCCGTCGTCGTGGTCCGCAATGCCGTCGCACCGCTGCGCGCGGCGCTGCTGCGTCTCGACCCGAGGGCGCGTGTCGCGGTCACGGGGGGCCCGGCCGCCGACTACGACGTCAACGCCTGGAGCGCCTCGGGCGGCGATCACGCCGAGAAGAGCGCCTTGCCGCTGACGCTCCTCATCCTGCTGGTGGCCTTCGGCACCGTCGTCGCCGCGGGCCTGCCCTTTCTCATGGGTCTCGCGACCACAACCCTCGCCCTGGGCGCAGCCTTCGTGCTCGCCAAGTTCGTGCCCGTATCGAACTTGCTGAGCAACGTGGTCACCATGGTGGGTCTCGCGATCGGCATCGACTATTCGCTCCTCATGGTGACGCGCTTTCGGGAGAATCAGCCCAACGAGAGCGTCGCCGAACGGGTCGCGGATACGGTCGCACGTGCCGGCCAGACCATCACCTGGTCGGGCGTCACCGTGATGATCGGCTTTCTCGGGCTGCTGTTCAGTCCCATCCTCGAGACTCGCTGCGCCGGCATCGGCGGCGCGATGGTGGTGTGCGTGTCGGTGCTGGCGGCGTTGACGCTTCTTCCCGCGGCGCTGGTATTGCTCGGACCGTACCTGGAGCGCTGGTCGGTGATCCCGCGGCGGATGCGGCTCGGAAATACCACGGCGCTCTGGCACTGGCTCGGCGCATGGGTCATCAAGCATCCCATCAAGACGCTCATCGTGTCCGGCGCATGCATCCTCGCGCTCGGCCTGCCGATTCTCAGGGCCACCACGGGCGTGAGCAACGAGCGCTGGTTCCTGCCGCTCGCCACCGAGTCGCGCCAGGGCGCCGACATCCTGGCGAGGATCCGCGACGACAACGCTCAGCTGACCACCTACGCCATCGTGCGGGCGACCGACGGCCTGCCCATCCTCGCGCCGGCGCACCTCGCGCCGCTCATCGAGTATGCGCAGCGCATCGAGCGCGACCCGCGCGTCGCCTCGGTCGCCTCGCCGGTCACGCTGCAGCCCGGATTCGGCGCGCGAGAATATGCGGCATTCTATGCGAATCTCGACCAGGCGCTCGAGGCGCATCCGCAGATCGCCGAGCTGTATCTGAGCCGCGATCGCGGCGCCGCGCTGTTCGCGATCACCCCCGTCGGCACCTTGCCCGTGAAGCAGATCGAGGCGCTCGCGCGCGATCTCGAGAAGATCGTGCCCGTGGGTCCTTTCAAGGTCGCGATCGGCGGCGACCCCGCCGAGCACGTCGATTTCAACCATTACATGTTCAGAAGCCTGCCCAAGATCTTCGGCTTCGTCGTGGGCGCCACGCTCATCATGCTGTTCTTCGCGTTTCGCTCGTACCTGTTGCCCCTCGAGGCGGTGCTCATGAACCTGCTCGCCGTGAGCGCCGGGATCGGTGCGGTGGTCGGGGTATTCCAGTACGGCTGGCTCAACGGCCTGATCGGTCTCGAGCGGCCCTTCCAGGCCATTCCGCTCGAGGTCCCGATGATGGTTTTCTGTCTGAGCTTCGGGCTGTCGATGGACTACGAGCTGTTCTTGCTGTTTCGAATCAAGCGCGAATACGCGATCGATCAGAACAACGATCGGGCGACGGTGGCCGGCATGGTCGCCGTGGCCCCGGTGATCACGGGCGCCGGACTCATCATGGCGGCCGTGTTCGGCGCCTTCGTCGGCGCGCAGCTGCCGGTGCTCAAGATGATGGGCGTGGGTCTGTGCGTCGCGGTTCTGGTCGATGCGACCGTCATCCGCACCTTCGTGGTGCCGGCCGTGACGGCGCTCGGCGGCCGGTTCAACTGGTATCCGGGCGTGCGGCCCCGCAAATGAGTCAGCTCATCGGCTTGCCGCAGCGCGCGAGCACGCCGCGCAAATCGCGGATGGCGGGAAACACCTCGTTGTTCCAATCCGCGCCCTGCGCATCGTGGGCGCGCTGCTCGTATTCCACGATCTCCTTGTCCTCGCGGAAGATATTCTCCGTGAACCAGATCACGAACGGCCAGACCGCGTGAATCAGCCCGGGCACCCTGGGCTTCTTCACCGACAGATACCCATAGGTACGATTGGTCCGCTGCTCCAGATCGAGCGGCGTGTACGCCAGCCAGACCTCGAGCACCGGATCGTCGGAGTCCTGGATGTTGCGCCCCACCCAGACCCTCAGGCTCTGGGTGGGATAGTCGGTGCGGATGCGCATGTGATCGGAGAAGTCCTTCTTCGCCACGGTTCGCTTGCGCATGAGGTCGATGATCACCTGCTCGCCCATCGACTGCTTGCCGCCGGTGCGGCTGAAGCTGTACTCGACCTGCGCCCAATCATCGCCGTGCTTTCGCCCCAGGCAGTTGGCGCGGATCGAGCCCATCTGCTTGCGGTGCATGAATTGGTGATTCATGTCGAATAGATTCTCGTGCATGAACGTGTAGTGGCAGGCCACCTCGCGGTTCAACCGCCGGGTCTTGTAGTCCCTGCGCTGCGACGCACCCAATCGCTTCGGGATGCGGCTCTGTGCCAGCGAGGCATCGCCCGGAAAGATGAAGATCAGCCCCTCGACTTCGCACGCCGGGTAGCTCCTGACGCCGTTCGGCAGCCGCTCCTTGCCGAGGTAGGGAACGCTCACGCACTTGCCGCTGCTGCAGTAGGTCCAGCCGTGATAATGACACTTGATTTCATCGCCGCTCACGACGCCCAGGTGCAGCGGCACCTGGCGATGCGCGCATCGATCCTCGAGCGCAAATACCTGGCCGCTCTGGCCCCGATAGATGGCGATCGGCTCGCCGGCAAAGCGCCTCCCGAGCACCTTGCCCGCCGCGAGCTCGTCGCACCAGGCGACGGGGTACCAGTAGTCTGGATGTGCGCCCACCCGTCGCAGGTCGAGACCGTTCGCCCCGTTGGCCACCCGCAGGCTGGTCAGTGGTGAGCTCTCTTCCGACGTCGACATCGCCGCCTCTCCCGTTCCGATCTCCCTCGCATACTGTAGCGCTTCGGCGCGGCCTACAAGCCCGATTTTGCTAGAACTCGGTCTTCGAGCCCAGACCCTGCGCGATGAATTCGGCGATCCTGTGCCAGGTCTCGCCCGAGACCAGGATCTCGCAGGCCTCGACCTCGTGCGCGGCGAGGTCGAGATGCGCGGGGATGCCGCCCACCGTGACCACCAGCCGCACGACGTTCGGCGGCAGGTGCAGGCCGCCCGAGCGGCAATGAATGGATTCGAACCCGATGCGCGCGAGCTCGAGCTCCTCGCGCACGTGGGCGGCGATCTTGAGTTTTCCCTTTTCGAAAGCGGTCAGCGGCACACGCTCAGAGATGCTTGTTGTGGAGGCTAAGGTCAGAATCCAAGGTCGCTGTAGGACAGGGATTAACTCAGCCGGGCCGATCTAGGCTACCCCAGGTTCGTACTCCAGTATCTACGCGATCCTCGCACTCCGGTCGAAACGTGGCGTCCGAACGAGCCTCTGCCCCCCGCG
>Ga0335072_10001726_pt1 | contig 34835 bp, 37 predicted proteins | sample Lox_Sample_21_FD_206725 | JGI IMG/M metagenome (GOLD analysis project Ga0335072, IMG submission 206725) | Soil microbial communities from Loxahatchee National Wildlife Refuge, Florida, United States - Lox_Sample_2.1 | ecosystem: Environmental > Terrestrial > Soil > Wetlands | place: USA... | reverse complement strand
GTTCTTCCGGGCCATCTCCACTTCTAATACATGCTGCTACCGCATTAGTCCTATTCCCCCATTTAATTCGATTCAATCCAGATTGGGAGTCCCAGCCCGTGTGTCCAAGTATTAGAAATTTGGTAGCCTTCAATGCGGATCCTGTCCATCGAAGAACATCCACTACCTCGATCATGATTATCGTGATGACGTATCAAGGCCCTCCTCCAGTAAGCAAACTTTATTCGATCAGTAGATCGTTTATCGGCCAGTGTAAAGCTGGTTGTCACGGCGCAACCGCCCTAGTCGCATCCACTGTAAAATAGTGCCCGTGTCATCATCTCTTTATGCCATCATTTCATGCCACCGAAATCGAGCTTCCTTGCCACACCCTTGAATTTCGCTTCATCCACTATTCCCGGCATCTTCGCAACATCCTCTCCCATCTTCTCAGCTCCACCACCTTGCTTCGGCAGGTTCTCCTTATCCGTCGGTCTGGGCTCCGTCTTCCACCAGGGATGCTGTAAAATGCCCTTTGCAGTGACTCTCTTCCTCGGGTCCAGTTTCAGCATAGCCATCAACAAATCCACACCGACGGTCCCGGCTGTCGGAAACATCCCGGTGTAGAAATCTTTCCCTCTGACCGGCGTAACTTTGTCACTTGCAACATAGTTTGGTAGCGTGCTCACTCCGGGCCAATTCTCTTCGGTTGGAGTTCCGACCGCCTCACAGATCTTCGTGATCTGTGCAATCTCACCCACAGACGTTGCCATGTCATTCTGATCAGTGATGTCGGCCGCCGCATACGGTCGTCGCATCAGGAGCTCCGCAAATACCATCCCCATACTCCATATATCGACGGCGCCGTTGTAATGGCGCGCTCCATACAATAGCTCTGGTGGTCTGTACCACAACGTAATGACGACGCTCGACATGTTGGCGTACGGGTCTGCGAAGCTCCGTGCCAAGCCGAAATCAGCTAGCTTTACTTCGCCATCAGCGGCAATGAGCAAGTTGTTCGGTTTTATGTCTCGGTGTAGGACGAAATTGGAGTGACAATAATAGATCGCGCGGGAGAGCATTCCCATCCATGCTTTAACGTCTGCTGCGCCATAGGTAACCGAGACATCTTTGATGAGCTGTTCAAGGTTGCCGTTCGGAAAGTACTCGATTACCATGTTGATGTTTTGGTCCTTGGTGGAGAAGACATCAAGGAGACCTACGATCGAAGGATGGGAGAGCTCTTGTAGGTACTTAATCTCGCGGACAGTGTCGACGTTGAGGCCTTCCCGCTGTTGGGAAGGTTGGACCTTAAACTTCTTAATCGCGACCAAGGTCGAAGGGGAGGAGCGTAGATAGCCTTGGTAAACAACGGCGTAGGTACCTTCGCCGAGCTTCTTGCCTTTGACGTACCTCGAAGCGATATCGGCGTTCAACTTTTCCGCAAAGTCAGAGTCTGCGTTGGACATCATGCCAGGACTTGGGGCGGGCGACTTGTTGCTATTCAGGCTGCCGCCCAAGGGCCTCGATGTTGAGTTGCGGACCGTGAGAGATTTGGGTTTCGTAGGACCGGCATCAGCGTTAACGTTCGAAGGGGAACGAGGAAGAAGAGGCGACACTGCCATGATCGTATATGCCCGGAAAGAGGCACAGAGCACGGTGTTTGGAAAATAACGAAAGGGAGATACTGCCCCCGAGAAGGGCGATGGTAGAATCGCTCTCAATCAAACTAGAGATGGCAAGACATTAAGCCTGTTTTAGGAAAAGTAAATTCAACAGTGTACGAGGCGCCCTCGATAAAATTAGTACGTCTCTATGAAGTGAGATTCAGGACTTTGAAATGTATGTAGAAATTGAAGATCTGAGAGCTACGGAGCTTGGACATCAATGGCTTGGCGCGGTCAGGATATTTTCCTGCTCGATCAAGACAAGACGAATGTCATGCGACTCTGCCATTCTCTCGTACAGTCTACCTATTGCCTTCCCAAATCCTTCTGCAGTTCATCATCGGTTGCGAGTCCGCCGTTAATGATAGCACGAAAAGACATCGAGTCTATACCACACTCACAGCCCTTGCGATGATCACGCGAAAATTAAGGTCCTTCCAGTCCTTCTCGTCCATTGCACCATACATCTGCCGCCGATGTCTACACAAACATGTCGAAGCTGGCAAGGTGCCAGACCCTACTCCATTTGTCCCTGATCAAACTACCTTTTTGACGCTCATCGGCCGACAATTATCCAAGCACGCCTCGAAATTCGATTCGTGGAGGCAGCTATTCACAGCATCCTCACAACAACTCAAAGAAATGGGCATTGAGCCTGCACGATCACGGAGATACCTCTTGCATTGGCGAGAAAAATTTCGGAATGGCGAATTCGGGATCGGGGGAGATTTGAAATATGTGCAAGATGGAGTGGGCGAGTTGAGAGTGGTGGAACTGCCAGCTCTCAAACCCACAGACAGGGCCCAGCAAGAGGCAGGTTTTGAGGCTAATACGGCTCCCGTTTCGGCGACAATGTCACCGGGTATGACGAAGCTGATATTGAACGTACCGGCAGGGGAGACTACATACAAGCTGGAGGATGGGCAATCAACTGCAGATTTGAAAAAGGTCAAAGGGGTCAAGCTACACCAAGGGCATATGATAGTGGGACCCTACGTACAGCCAAAAAAAGGCAGTAACGGTTCAGTGGCGACGCTGAAGGTTCAAGAGGGTCTCTGGGAGCATAAGAGAGGTCACAAGGTGGACGGTGGAGAGAGGAGGAAGGCCGAGGTACGGTTCAAGCGAAGGGTGGAGGAGAGGAAGAAGGAGAGGTCGTAGTGGCCATTGGGTGGAGCCTATACGATGCAAAGTGCGACGCTTGTTGCAGGGTGCCCAACTCCAGGGTGCTTTTCCTAGCATAGCGCACGGCACTGCTGATTGTACAAATAAATGTATTACCCCAGAAACGAGATTTCGATATTCAAGTGCGTGCTAATAGGGGCTGGCATTGATGTATCGGCTATCACAAAGGTCCCACCTTATGTAGGACGGCCTCACTTCTCGCGGCCGTCTCGAGTTCGCCATTTCCGGCAGGCGGGCCGACCGCACTCCAAAAATTGTGCGATTTCTGCAGCACTTTCGTCGTCCTGGATATCTCGAATCTGCAGTGAACAATGGGTCTTGCGGAGCCGCGCAAGTAAGTATAGTGTTCTCCCTCTCCAAAGAAAATCTTCCATTTGTACACATTCATAGAGACTAAAATTTTAACAGGCGTCTCAAAATCTCCCATGACCCAAACAACCTTGCTTGGTCTCAATCTGCCGAGTCTTATGGCCAGAAGCTTCTCAGCTCTCAAGGCTGGAAACCAGGCCAGGGACTTGGAGCAAGAAATGCTAAGCATTCCAATTCATCTGCGGCCCCGAAACTCGCCATCTCCTACAAGGATGACACATTGGGCCTAGGTGCAACATTGAAGAGCCAGGACCCAATTCATACACGCACGGGCTTGGACGCTTTCCAGGGTTTGCTGGGGAGATTGAATGGAAAGAATGATGTGGAGCTAGAAAATGAGGCGAGGAAAAGTGAAAATAGAAGGCTCGCCATGTGGGCGCAGGCCCGGTGGGGTGGGGTGATGTTCGTACCTGGTGGTACACTGGTGCAGGGTGATGGCTACAAGAAGCCCGAGGAAGAGGCACCAGAGGTTGCTGAGTTACAGAAGGCACATGAAAGCCAAAGTGACGTGGCGGGATCGGGTGATAAGGCTCAGCGCAAGGCCGAGAAGAAGAGAAGGAAAGAGGAGAAACGACGGAAAAGGGATGCCGGGATTCATGACAGAGCATCCTCAACAGACAGCACAGCCTCGAACCCAAAAGCGGAGGTGACAAAGGCCACTGGCAGTTTGGAGAAAAAAGGTTCCAGCAGGGAGAAGACAGCCGCGAAAGTGAAGAAGAAAGAGAAACGCAAACGGCCGGCTCTACCTGCGGACGACGAGAGCAGCATTACTACCCCTAGCGAGCAAGCAGACAATATTTCGGGGCCTTCAACAGTTTATGTACTACCAACTCGTGCAATTGCTAACAGAACGACCCCAGCATTGCCACGGACAGGTAGACACGTGATCAGAGGGCGGAACATCAAGGCAAAGAAAATGGCCTTTTCTGACGTGAAGCTGTTGGATCAAGTAAGATCTTCGTGGGAAGTATTGCCACAGATACTGACAGGGCATCCAGATATTCATGGTCAAGGGTTGAAGCTAATTAAACCTTACTTGAATTACAATTCCGCTTGCTTACAAGGCACGGGAGAGCAAAAGAAGGCCAGCGTCATGTTCAACATTTGAGTAACGCTAGGCCATCAATCCCACCAAGTTTGGGCTAAGGCGATGCTTTTGGACGACATCCGTCAACGCCTGTTTGATCCGCTAAACAACATTGACAAGCTCAAACACGGGGAGAGCACCCCTAGGGATAACAACACCGCAAACGCCGCTATCAGCTGAAAGAATGCTCCCCTTGTTTTTCTCTGCACAGGTACTGATCTCCAAGGACCGATCTCTGCCCTCTACCTTGCTGTACCTACTCGATATTTCATACCATGGCTTCACTGTCACTGGCTCTCCCTAGCGGAGATTCAGATGTCAGTGGTGATGAAGTTTTCGAAACAGCTCCTAGCTCTCCCCAGACGCCTTTGTATCCAGCGTCTTCGCCAGAAGAGCACTTCTCTTTGCCAGCATCCCCTATCATAACCCCGATCTTGATGCCAGAAACCCCCAGACGCAAGAACGTCACCTGGTCACCACTTCCTCCGAAGTTGGATCGTACCGAACACACACCAAGACGCACTACCAGCACTCCGCAGCTACATACCACGGCGACTATTTCTCTACCACTGTGTCCACAAACTCCAGTTGTACCACTCAGCCTCTCATCTTTTGTCACAACAATGCAGCAAGAACGCGGTCAAAACCTCTCATGGCCTTTTCCAATCCGATCTCCGAAACAGGGACGCCACCAAACCTTTCTTCCTCAACCATACGCTAGCAAATCTCCTCGGCAAGCGCGACATTACGAGCTGCTTCCTGGCAACCCAATGCTACCTCTTGATATCTGCGCGGATGGGTTTTGGAACACAGAGAAGTTTGAAGTGATCTGCGCACTCGCCATGAACATTGCTTGCATGATACCGACTGACCCCCCACCACAAGTGTTCGTGTCTCTCAATATCACTCCAATGCACCCGTGGTTCGAATCTTTAGTTGCTGTCTTCACGGAATGCTTTGCCAAACGTCTCCGAGATCGCAACACCTTCCCAAAGAAGCCCGTAGTCTACACGGGGGATGGCAACATTACAATCGAAGAAGACCATGTCGCTTTTGAAGGTGAGCTCGTTGCCCACGTCAATGCCATCTTCCGCAGCTTCAACACCAATTGGGGGCTTCGTGCTCTTGGCAGCTATGACAACCTCTTCATCGACACAACGCAGTCACAGGCAGGTATGGCAGGTATGGTAATTAAGGAGGTAACGGAGAAAGCTTCGTTTCCGCCAAAGGCAAACTGGAAGGTCGGAGAAACTTTGCATCCGTTCTACAAGGCGCAGTTGAGGAGGTTCAGGGGTGGGGTCATGAGAATCATCGAAGATTGGCCGCACGATGCGTGGATTCCGACTGTGCCGGAGCAGCTGGAGAGGGGCGTTGCGAGCTATGAGGAATACTACATTGCTCATGTCAGGCATAAGATCTTGGTACACAATGGGGAGGCCTAAGATGGGCTCATGGCAACGAGAACGAGGGTCTGATGGTGGTTGTGGAGGAGCAGGACACTGCCTAAGCAATGAACCATGAGATGGACGTGATTGACACGACGTCGGAACTTAGATCAGATTCCTCAGGGTAGCGAAGTCAGGCCTTTGAATAATCTGTTCTTTCCAGACTGCGAACGTCGAACCCACGGCGAGCGCCCAGGTGACACCTAAGTTCGTTTCCGTAGATGTTGATAGTTATTCCTTCCATCTGGCTTGCCACAGACCGCGTGTAAATTTTGCGATGCCAATTCTGATTTGTACCAGCGCAAGCGACTATAGGCGAACGTTTGCTTTGTTCGACTCGTTCTCTCAAGGAGTGGCAGGTGAATCGAGGCGTCCTCTGAAGCTTTCTTTCCCCACTCTGGCTGTGGTGTGAGTGGTTACAAGCATTACTTGGTGCTGGTACTCGTACTGACAGCTCCAATGCTTGCCAGTCTACTACCCGTTTGTGCTGGGAAGCGCATGATCTACCACGATGCATTAGCATCGCCGTCTTTTCGGGTTCCAGCCGTTTGTTGTTGCTGATCCACTCCGCCATGCAGGAGGCACCAGTAGACCTCAGAACCTCATACTCATTTCCATTCCCTGTTCCTAGATCTCCTCATCCATCCTTCCATTCAGCCCTTGGGCAAATGACTTCTCCTCCCCTCATCTAGCAGTCTCACCTCCTCCTCCAGACCCTTGATCTCCCGACTCTTCTGGTCCTTGATCTCCTCTGTCTCGAGGACCAACCATGCCCAATAGCAGACCTGGTAGGTGAAGAAGGCAAGCGTGAGCGCTTTGAAGAGGGCGCGGCCGTGCGTTTTGTAGAAATTGGTGTGTGGGTTTGGTGGTTGAGGGGTAGGAGAAGATGGAGGGGCTTGGTGATGGGTTGGGGAGGTATAGAAGGTCCGGCGGGTTGTTGAAATGCCAGTTGATATTGACTGTCTTATCCGAAGTGGGAGGCATGGATTGAGAATTGTGACTTGGCGAGGTGCTTGCGGGATACGTAGAGCAGCGGGGACTGTGAAGCGCATCATACTTCGTATCGTCAGATGGAGCCTATCTGTTCTGCACACCTTTCCAAGGCCTGAACCACCTAAATTGTCGCTTTGATTCAAGAGCGGGAAGTGAAGTGGAAATTCAAAACAAGCTTTGAAAAGGAGCTTCGAGCTTCGAGCTTCGAGCTTCCCCCAGATTTTAGAGGTCATGTGGACGGGCTCGGCGTCCCCCGTTTTTAGGGGTCCTTTCAATGCTTCTTTGAGGATTATCTGTCCACAATTCTCTTATGGCACGCTTTTTGAAGGACACGTATTGAAAAAATCCCACAGAAGCATATCCCATTCTAAGCAATATTTTTTCGAATTGTACAGAGCGACTTCTAGTCTCGAATTATTTCCACCTTCCACATTTTGAAGACTTCGACAAAAAGACCCCTTTTCTATCACTACTTGTGATACATCTCACTGCCCGGCGGAAAGCAGCTACATTTCTTGCGAGCGCCTCAAGCCGATCAATTGTCCTTTAGCCTTATCCTAGTTCTTTCTCAGAAATGGTTAGATTTCTGGTTCTTGCGCCGCATGCGTGTATTCCTGTCCTACTTCACTGACAATGAGGCTAGGCACAAACGCCGCAACAACGGCGGGCAAACGCCAAGTTCGCAAAAACAGAGGAGAAGAAGATGGGCAAGCCTGAGTCGTTGACCAAGAAGGAGAAGAAAGCCAAGCCTCCTGTGTCGACAGCTGCGCTAAGTGAGTCGCCTTTACCCTCACTTACAGCCCGGGTTCGAAGACTCCTCAAGAATAACGTCGAATTTGGATTTCAATCTCTCACGCTGCTTTCTTGTCTTTCCTTCGCGTGGATGTGAGGATGAAAACCTGCTGACTGTGATGTAGTCGTGCTTGCCTTTGTTGTCTGTGGTGGTATTTTCTTCGAGTTATTGAAACTGGCTCCCGCGCTTTGGAGCTTTATCGTGAGTGTGCTGGCGAAGCTGGGCGTCATTGGCAAGGGCGATTAAAGCGTTTCATAGCCAGGAGTGGATCATAGCTCATTATTCGCAATCTTGGTTGGTATTCCCGCATTGTGCAAGTCGGATCTGCGCCGAAGGAATGAGTGAGAGATGATAAGATCGGGCATTGTGTTCGCCAGAGGACTTTTACACGACATCGATGTACTACGCGAGATCCGTATACATAGTCTGCGCATTTGCTATTCCTCCACGGAGCACCAGGAGGCATATCATACCTACTAGTCATTCTTCTGTATGATTTATCTCGCGACAAGCTCTCTGTCGTTGCCAAGTAAATATCGTCATGCGAATCCACGACCGCTTCGTCGCATCCTGTCAGGGCTCCTAGGACGACTCAACCTTTCCTCTCCTGTGATCACTTCTCATTTTCTAAGGTCCATCCATGGCGCTCTTTACGCCAGCGAGTAAAGAATAATCCGCATATCAAAGACACCAGCCAGGGGTCACGTGTCACCAATGCGGAGGCTAGAATCGACCTGACATCCTAACTTTCGACCTTTTTCGTAACTTCATGATTACCGCTCGGATTCGACTGATCTCTATATCATTGTAAACGGCTAATCGAGCTCTATTTGTCCCGCGGTGGCTAATCGGTCGTTCGAGCCAAATTATCAATTGGCGTCCTCTGACATTTCATACCTAGCGAAAAAGCCACACTGCGGTGGGCGTGTATCTCATGGGCGTTTACCTCACAGGCATGCATCTCATGGGCGTGTATCTCATTGGCGTGCATCTCACGAGAGTGCATCTCGCGAGCGTGCATCTCATGGGCGTGCATGTACCTCATGAGCGTGCATCTCACAGGCGTGTATCTCAGGCATGTATCTCACAGGCATGCATCTCACAGGCGTATATCTTACAGGCGTGCATCTTACGGGCGTGCATCTTATAAGCATGCATCTCATAGACGTATATCTCATGGATATATATACATCTCATAAACGGGTGCCTGATGGGCCTACATCTTACGGACGTGCATCTCATAAGGATACACTTCATAGGCATGCACCTCATAGGCATGTATCCCATGGGGCGCGCATCTCATAGGCATATGTCTCATGGGCGTGCATCTCATGGGTATGTGTCTTATGGGCGTGTATCTCACGGACGTGCATCTCATAGGGATACACTTCATAGGCATACATCTCATAGGCGTGCATCTCACCGGCATGTGTCTTATAGGCGTGTACCTTATAGGCGTCATCTCATAGGCGCATATCTTATGGGCGTGTATCTCATAGGCATGTACCTCACAGGCGTATATCTCATGGGCGTGCATCTCATGGGCGTATACCTCACGAGCGTGTATCCCATAAGCATATACCTCATGGGCGTTCACATCATGGACGTACACCTCATAGGCGCGTACCTCATGGGTCTGTACCTTATGGGCATGTACCTCGCAGATGTGCATCCCAATGGTGTGTACCTCGTAAACGTGCATCTCAAGGGTGTATACCTCATAAATGTGCATTTCTGCCAGACTTAGGTCACGTGTTTCAATCGCAAGCTCGCCCTGCGATTAGAACCTAGTGGTCTAGAAGATGCTGTATTGCTTGTCCTACTGTCCCTATGACTGCATTGACTGACTAAGTTGACTGACTATTGGGAACGCTGATTTCAGGGTGCAGGCGAATTCCGTTGCTTTCGTCCGCGACCATGAACGTGCTCAATTGCACCGGAACGCCATCAAATTCAAGTCCAAACTCATCGTCTTCGCTTAAAGGTCGAAGTCGATATATGAAAATGAGAGACTCATGTCTGGAGACAAAGTCCTTCACCTGACTCCAGCTAGCCGTATGGTCTTGCAAAAAGGAATACAGAGTCAAATCCTCGGATTCGTCAGCACTTTCTAATTCTAAGAGAAGGAAGTCGACTCTGAGTTCTTCGAAGTTGAGCATCGTTCGGATGGTATCTCGCCACTCCGCTCCCGTTGGGTATACTCTGGGATCCCCGACGTCGGTCGTATCATGCGACATCGGCTTCAGACCTCTTTCGGTTTCAAGCTCTTCGAAGTATTGTCTCATAGCAGCGTTCTCTTTGTAGATCAGTTTGAAATGTCTGCGGGGTAGGTCTTCGGGCCGGTCGGTGTTTGCGTATGCTGCGCTTTCTTGTGCAACTGTTTCGGTCTGTAACAGGGCTCGCATCCATTGTGGTATGTGGACTCCAGCAATCGGCCGTTCGGCGAATATATATATATGCTTTGCTTCTCTGTTTTGGAACCTCCCAACCCAACGACTGTCTGCCATAACGTAGTTGGCGCCAAGCAGGAGCGTATCCACGCGATTGTACTTCTCCAGTGAGTGTTCACCGAGCTCCTGCCAGGGGCCTAATGTCGGTTTCTTGAGGTTTGTTGCGTCAAATTCTGGGATCTTCAAGCCACGCGCCGCTTCAAGCGCATCCGAGGCTTTCTTCTGGCGATCTCGTACCTCTTGCTCAGAGGGCTCTTCTTTGCTTTTGCCTGCACAGTTCTGCCACAAACAGAGAGCGTACTCAAGAATGAGATAGCTAAAGCGGTACTTCTTGAAGTCTCCAACATCGGAAATGCTCAAGTATGCAGCCGCTCCCGAATCGTTGCCGTAGAATTTGCCGAATGAAGAAGGTTCATTGTTGTTCCCTTTGGTGGCTGGAATCTTGGGTTCTTTCTTTGTCACTCGCGATTTCTTCTGTGTGACGGGCTAAGATCACCGTCAGTAGAGGCTCGAAGACGGATGGTGTGGTTGCGGCGCTCACCTTGTTTGCTGCGCCAGATTGTGATATATTCCCGGAGCTTTCCTTCTTGTCTGCAGTAAGTCGAGTCTCCTGTGGATTGGTAGCTGGCTATGTGAAACGTCAGTATTGGTAGCACATTGATTTTCATCGAGCTGCTTGACTGACCTCTTCATCGCTGCCATTCTCTTCGAAGTCAGATCGGCTGACAGTAAGGCCTCAGTGATGTTCTCCACACTCCGGTTTATTGCTTCCGCCACAGCAGTGGCTAAAAGATACTCCTCTCCTTGCGCTAATAACGTGACGAGCAACTCGTCAGCTTGGTTGTGAATTCCCATAGCAGGCTCTCGCGCCTTCAGTAGTGTGGATTATGTCAAGGGAGGCGTAGGATGATCATCTGAGTCTCAGGTCAGGCCGGTCCGAATAAACACGCCTAACAGCGCGCCGGTCGCAGTCAGGGAGCTCAAAATTTCTCGATATATATACCGCCCTAATGGGTGTACTGTGCAACTCTAAGAAAGACTCATGGAGATTTGGGATTGCAGTGGGGAAGTTTCAGTGGTTGGTGAAACTAAGTGGGAAGACGTGAAAGCAAAGAAGCCGGCGAGAATTCACCGGCGAACTAGGCGGCAATAATGCGGCTACCGTCAGTGAATGATATGCTGGCACTGGGGTCTTTTCAGTGATTTCAACTCGTTCAAGTTTTACCGTGATAGGGCGGAGGCTCTTGGCGATCGCATTTTCATAGCCGTTAGCCGGTATGGAATTGTGGGACTTTACAACTTCTCTCCAGGACCAGGGTGAAGTGAGAAAATTATTGGGCCAAAACAAATCTGGAAAATGAGAAGGTGGGTCTGAGATTGATGACAAAAGTGAAGATACCGACATATCTGATATACCCAGCTAGTGTGTTCCATCAATTAGACTCTGCAACATGAAATAAGGTCTTACTTTGTCACATTACAAAAGTGCTGCTCCAACCCAATCCTCGCAGTGGTTCAATGGTTACAGATTGGGAGTGATCAGTAACAGTGGATGAAAAAGTATGTTTTCGCTTGGCGTTCGGATGCGGAGGCTAGAATCGAGAAATCCGTCATTCTGGACCACCCTGCAACTCACCTAAAACTCGTAATTTGCAACTCAGATCTCGACAAATCGACCACCGCAAAGTATAAGCCTATGAGGTGCATGCCTGTGAGATGCACGTTTATAAGGTACACACCCATGAGATGCACGCCTATGGGACACACGCCTATGAGATACAAGCCCGTGAGATGCATGCCGTGATGTGCACGCCTATGGGATGCACACTTGTAAGATACACGCCTATAAGATGCACGCCCATAAGATATGCGCCCATGAGATGACGCCTATAAGGTAGGTGCACGCCTATGAGATACATGCCCATGAAATATGTCCCCATGAGATGTACTCCCGTGAGATCCACGCCTGTGAAATGCACGCCCGTGAGATACACGCCTATGAGATACATACCCATGAGACACACGCCCGTGAGATATATGTTCATGAGGTACATGTTCATGAGATGCACGCCTGTGAGGTACACACCCATGAGATGCACGCCCGTGAGCTGCATGTTCATGAGATACACGCCCATGGGATGCATACCTGTGAGATGCATGCCTATGAGGTAGACGCCCATGAGATGCATGCCTATGAGATACACGCCTGTGAGATACACGCCCATGAGGTACACTCCCATGAGGTACACGTCCATGAGGTACACGCCCATGAGATGCATGCCTGTGAGGTACACGCTCATGAGACATATGCCCGTGAGATGCACGCTTATGAGGTGCACGCCTGTGAGATGCGCGCCTATGAGATGCGCGCCTGTGAGGTACATACCCATGAGATGCGCGCCCGTAAGATGCACGCTCATGAGATGGATGCCTGTGAGGTACACGCCCATGAGATGCATGGCCGTGAGGTGTACACCCACGAGATATACGCCCACCGTAGTGTAGTTTTTTCGCTAACGACCGATTAACTACCGCAGGACGAATATAGCCTGATTAGGCGATTACAATGATATAGAGATCAGTCGAATCCGAGTGGCGATCATGAAATCTACAAAAAGGTCGATGGATTTCCTCGGTTCTAGCCTCCGTACTGTGTAGATCCGAGCTGCATCATAAGACACCAAACTCTGATTAAATGTCAGCCTCCGAGCCCGAATGAATGAAACTTCGCCTCCAATTCCTCCAACCCTTGCACAACCTCGACATAAAAGCTTTCCTGCAGTGCCGGATCTTCCAGGTTATCACCGCGCCCGAAGTCGCAATGTATGCATTTCCTTATTAAATCTGCATACATCGGGCCAAGCATGCTAGAAACTGTCAAGCGAACCCTGTCCGCGATGTAGTAATCTGTGTTCTGGTCGTCATGCGAGGCGACATCGGTTGGCTTCTGTAAGGAGTGGAGGGGTGCTTCATATGCAAGCTCAATTAGGATAACTCCCAGAGCAAAAAGCTGTTGATTTCGAACGCGAGGCGGACTCCGGAAGGGAGATTCTCTAAGCACAGGACAGTCCGGCCCCCTGATGGCAGTGTTGAGGTAGACCTCATTCTGGACGGAGATTGTCTTGATGATACTGGGGTCAACGCTGTGGAAAAAGACATCTTTACTGCACAGTGTGTGCTTGAGCCATGGCGTAGCATGCAATTGTAGCACCGCGGTAGCGAGCAAGCGTGCAAGTCTAACCCTGTCAAAGAATGACAGTCTAGCGGTTTTATTCGCTCCTTGTGAAGTGGCGAACAAACTCGCAAGAGAGATGAACTTCAACGGCTTGCTTTCGGGGTCAGGCGGAAAGGTATCCTCGTGAGAATCGAAAGACAAAAGGCATCTAGAGCCGGCTGTATGTGCTAAAATACCAATGCAACGCGCGGCCTCGGACTTTGACCTAACATGAGAACTCTGCAGTTCACTGCAGATTTCGACATCCCTTAGCAGGCTATGCGCTTTTAGAGAAAATTCGTCGTCCTGGGCAGCTGCCTCATCCCAAGATGGTGATGGAGACACGAATCTTACGGTTTTTTTCGCCCTTTTAGCAGGCTTTCGATGTAGAGGACGTTCTAGAACGGTCTTACGTACGAAAGGCTCTTCAAACACTGCAACCTTTTCGGGGTCTTTGCTTTGAACGGCCGTAGTGAGGACTTGAGCTTTCAGCCACAAAGGATCGCCTCTAATTCCAATGGAATCGACTATGTTGAACGAGCCAATGCCAAACCGGAACTCTGGAGAGGAGCCATTTTGGCTCGGCTGTATTCCAAGGTACACTTGACACTCGCTGTAGTCCAAACGGGCCAAGCTGAGCGCTGTACTGACTACCGCATGCAGGTCCTTCGCGGCTGCTTGTACCATACGGAAATGTACGATCGACTTGTCGAGTACTTCGCCGAGCTTGGACTCCGGTTTTCTCCTGTCACCTATTGCTGCTCTCTGCTCGATAACAACTCGGAAGTCTTGCGTGAGATTTCTGAGACGGTCAAGTATCTCCTGGAAGGAAATTTGGGTATAGGCAGACTTCAACTTTCTCCGTACGACTTTACTTGTTCTAACGTTCGTGTCTCCGAGCTGAGTCATATCAGTGGCAATTCCAAACCAAACCCAAAAAGGGAAGACCTGCCTTCCTCGCTTCCAGTTCTAGTCTCTCCAGGGTATACCTCTGCTTATCCAGCCTTTTCAGTTGGTCCTCGATCAGCTTCACAGATTCAGTCGTGGCGTCGACAGAATCTCCAAGCTGTTTCCTTAATTCAAGCTCAAGGCTTTTGTCTGCCCAAAGAGCATGTTCTCTGTTGTCCAACATCTGAGCGGCCAGCTCTTCACCCACGCAGTGCGCCAGTAGAGTTCTGTTGGCAGCTCTGAAGATCACTCGTTGTATTCTCAACGTCGATGCAATATTCGCAGCCTCTGAGACGAGCATACGGTGGCGTGAAAAAGCTGCAGCTGCTTCCTGATAATGATCGGCTGCAGCACGAATCAAGGCCAGCATGTCAGGGAGGGACTGAGGAACTTCGACTCCTGTGACTGCCATGATGCCACTGCCACAGATAAACGCTTCACATGATATTGCGCAAAAATGAGAGCATGCAAGAACGCAAATCCAACTTTTATCCTTGCCCCCTAGTATTGGATGTTCCAGAGCATCAATGCCTAGAAGGTCCCTTCATCAGCAATACTTAGGGCCCTTAGCAATGAAAGGTGTGCTGTCGAAACTTGCCACGTCAAGTGATTTCTGATTTGATGACTTTCGTAGATCGGTGAATTGTTCTTCGTCATTCGTCATAACCTTTCCGCTCTGCCCAAGCCCGGGGTTCGATATTAGATGCTGAATCAGATTATTTTTCGTGGCCCTTCTTGTCAACATAAAATTCGGAGGTTACATGCTATTCAGTGCATGTTTGCCTGGCGCAAGGCAAATAGGCCAGGCTGATCAGAACAAGGGTTCCGAGTTCCATTAAGAAGGCTTTCGACGCCTTGCTTGCCCGCAGCAGCTGTGCCCCGCTGAGACCACACCTCCGATTGGGTGTTGCTTTGCAGGGCCAAAGTACCTGGTCATAACAGCCGGGTCCCGCTAGCGAAGCATGCGATAGGCGGAGCCTGACAGGGATCGTTTGGACTCTGCATAAGTTGAGCAGGGAACGTTTGGTTCCTTTTGCGGCACCAAAACTCACGATCATACCCTTCGAGATGGATCAAATTCCTGTTCTGAACCAACGCTGGTGCGACAGCGGCGAGGATGTGCCATGGAGCTGGAGCAGTGGGCACAGACTGTTTCCAGTCAATCTGCCTTGAACCCAGAAGTGAGTGGCTGGCTGGAAAATCAGAAGCTGTTCTTGCGTGAGAATCAGGCTGAACCAGACACGGCTGACCGCCGCGGCGAATCCAACAAACAGCAACTTGGATTTACATCAGCTCTCTATCAGGCCTGCCTGTCGCTTTATGGGGAGGTATACAAACAATGTCGTCTTGGTTCAAGGTGTCCGCGGGAGTCACAAGCACGCATTTCCCAGCATCTTGGACCGTTCATTTCTTTCAGCGAAGTGTTGGAACATCGCAAAATAGACCTCTGCCTGGGCAAAGCTCCGGAAGTCAACGATCTTACTGTGAAGCTGCTGTACCATGTAGGGAGAACACTCACAACGGGTATGAACTAACCAACCGGATAGTCTGGCCTCTTTCTTGGCTAATGCATCCTAAAACAGGCGCCGCAAGTCTTGACGTCTTCTTTGGAAGGAAATGGAGCGACCTTCTCCTCCGGCAGTGCTTACACGAAGTTGCTACTCAAATCGAGAAGGTGCACTTCGTACTGAGTCCGGGTGATGACGGTGGTGAGATTGTCGAGGACCTTGCAGCTTTCGACGACGAGAACATCTCGCTTTCTGCGGACGTACTATTCAACCGTGACATGGGTAATCACATCAGAGGCCTTGCGGATCTTGTTCCAACTCTGCAGCGACTCTTGTGTGAGGAGAGCCAGTCCACTGGGGAACACCATAATTGCACCAGCATTACAACCTTCCATGTCACCGATTCCGCCAGGCAGTATGTGATGCAGATACGCGACAAGTATAGGAATGCTCCGACTACACTAGTCGAGCGCCTTGGAGAGGCCAACTGGCAACGGTTCGTCCGAATCCGGAGGAAGAAGTACGAAGTCGAGGGTCTAGATCAGGATCCGGAAAGCGAAGAAAAGCGATTAAGTTTTCAGTCTACTTTTGTACCTACAGATTTCCATGACTCGGGATTGGGAACGTCCGTCACCTTCGGCCACCACGCCTCGAGATCTGTTGCGTCTCATACCTCATTTTTGTCAAGTCAATCCGATGCCCGCAAAGGCAGACTCCCTGTGCCTCCTACCCCAGCGGAAGTCCACGATGGTCAACCATTTATATGCTCGATCTGCGAACAGAAGCTGACTGATATTAGAAACCGCACGGAATGGAAGTAAGTGCGCGGGCAGGTCTCTAAACCAATTGCTCTCTAACAGACGACAGGATCCACGTCTTCCAGGACTTGCTGCCATACATCTGCACGTTTGGTGATTGTCGTGATGCGCTTACTACCTTCCCTACTAGGCGGCTCTGGGTTGAGCACGAGTTCAGTGAGCATCGTGTTGACCGGTTCTTGAAGTGTCATTGCGGACAGACTTTCACTAACAAGGAAACGTTCACGCACCATCTAAAGTACGAACACCTGCTACAGCTAAACCACAGCCAACTTCTCACGCAAATAACTGCTGCCGAGATAGCTATACAACAAAATATTCACGTGCAGCAATGCCCGCTATGCTTGCAAGATGGGTGGAACTCAACTCGTCAATTTACGACACATGTCGGTCGACACCTGGAACAGATTGCTCTTTCTTCTCTGCCCAGAGATGTTGAATCTGATTCTGAAACAAATTCACAACGATCCGCGTCTTCTTCCCCCTTACATGCATCAATGAGAAACCAAGTTCCGAGTGTTTCAGCGGAATCGCACCCAGGGATTGAGACTGCCATGCAGCGTCGACTAGGCAATTCGACGGCTATTGGCGAAACAGCCTTACCACCGCAAGCCCTCAGAGTACAGATAGAAGCCTTCGATCAAAGAGAACAGCAGTCGTTGAGACCGGCCAATGAAATTCCATTTCCTACAGCGGATCTTACCTCTTACCAGCAAACTCATCTGTCCGGTCCGGCTGGATACCCTGCTACCGATCACGGTCGCTGGGCAGATGGGTCTGCCACACAAGCAGACAAGTCGACGAGAGATTCTGTAGAGGAAGCTTTGCCTAGCTCATATGCCCAGAGATCTCCTTCGCGGATATATTCAACAATGAACTCCGCCCCGGAAAATGTGCGGCTCGAGCAAGATCACGACGCGCCACACCTTCAGCGTCAAGTACAGCAGTTACTAAGTGAGGCTCAGCCGCACGCTCCGTTCTCAAATGGAGGAACAGTCCTGTCTGCTACTGAGCAACATCACCAATACGACAGGCATGGCAATCTGTACGGTGCAAAAGAGTGCTATAGTGAACACGTGGAACTCCCTTCTCATCCAACAGCTTCACGAAGCACACTCCAAGGACACTTGCAGTCCCAGGGTCCTAACTTGTTCGGAGAATATGCCTCCGATGCTCCTTACCAGGATCAAAACTACATCACGTTCATGAACGGCTGTTCTCCACAGTACGTAGATTCTGGCGCTTACGATGAATCCTTGTCTCACATTCCGAATGTCATGAATACGGCCTCGCAGTTCACCGCTTACCAAGGACAAAGTCAGCCGCTTAGCGAAATCGGTCATCAGCAATACCCTAATTCAAATCTTGAATTGGGGGGGTTCCCATTGGATTTAGCACAGCCCGCCTTCGCGCCGAATCATTATAGCCGAGGAGACGGAGGGATAGCGGCTTTTCGTGACTCCAATGGCCCTTTCCAAGCGTCGGCCTCGCCGGAACCTTTACAAGCCTTGTCTCCCGCATATGCGACAAAAGCTCCGGGGCTAGAGAGTGAGGCGAAGCGTCGAAGAATTATGCATGAGCAGAGAACGGCAGAAGGAGCGTCCAAGAATCCACGCAGAAGCGGCATGAGGGCCGCCGAGGCAGCGTCCCTGCCTTCAGCAATACCACCAACGGCGCAACGAGGTGAACGTTTACGCCCTCGTACAAACCAAAGCTCTAGGGAAGCCGATATCCTCAACCTAGGCGCTTATCGAAGCATTATACGCAAAATGTATCTGAACGAGAGGAAGACGCTGGCTGAAGTAATTGAGTTTCTGAAAGACGTCCACAGTGTGGCCGCAAGGTAAATATCAACACCACGGCCGTGAAAGTCGCTTACAAATGGAAACAGTGTGAAACAATTCAAGACATTCCTCAAGCGAGAAAATATCAAGAAAAACTTTGACATAGACGATGTCGGAATCATGCTGTCACTGCGCAAAGGCATGCAGGATAGTCACAAGACTTGCAAGATTTACTGGTGCAACAAGGAGATCACTCATGCGAAGATTCAGTCATACCTGCGGAAAAAAAAGATCACCGAAGCGCAAGTCCTAGCGAAGGCTAATATTCCGAAGCCTATTCCAAGCTATATCGTCGTTGAGGTTCTCCCACGTCATGTGGAAGCATTGGAACCTTTACCCTATCCTTCGCCGGACCTGCCAGAGTCTGTCCTTCTTGGAACTCTCTCTACTGTCTCGCTGGCGGCCGAACGGCCCTCTGATGGATTGCGACATCCCAGGCGAACAGCCTGCGTAGCGTGCCGGAAGAGTAAGGCAAAGTGTGACTTTAGTGGTGAGTGGGCCTCGAGCCGTGAGATCGACCTCGTTGCTTATGGTAGTATAGATGGTGAGGGCTCAAGTACTACTTCTTGCATCCGTTGTCGTCGTGAGCACAAGGACTGTGTCGTTCGCCAATCCAGACGCAAGAAAACCCCTCCAGTGACACGACGTGTGGGAAAGCGGAAACGCGGACCGTCAGCAACACCTGCGTCTTCTTCTCCTTCGGGGACGTCTAGTTCCGTTGATCGCTATCCTATACCAGAAAGTGAGGATGCCAATTTCACCAACCTCCTCGGCGGAGTCAATTTTGGCATTGATGATTCGTCGTGACCATTTCCCATGACCTCGCCAAGGCTTCTCATTGTATTCATTTTTGTCCATTTGATATTTGAGACTTCTAGCATAGAAGTGCTTTCATTTCTCTTGTGCTCGTACCTTGATAGACGAAAATTGTTGGCCGTATTGGCTCGGCCTTGGAAAGCATCTCCATTATTAGAAAGACGTGTCACGACCAGCTGAAGCTACGATTGATGGTTTGGCAACCCACAGCGTCATTTTTCTTTGTCATGCTTATGCCTCTCTAATGTGTTTAATTGCAATGTCCATAGAGATATGGAGTTATGTGAAATCCGGGTGATTTACCATCACTGATTCATGCGCCACGCGATCAGTTGTATATGCAGTCGAAGGTTTTGATTGGCGTACCTATTGTGAAAGCGATATAAGGTATGCCAAATGGCTGGTCGTTCAATTGGGAAGGCATGGCGACAAGGAAAGGGGAAGCCTAGAGATGCGTTGTGTAGAAAGCTTGCTTGTTGTCTATGTGTGTATGTGTGTTGGGTCGATATGGCAAGCTAGATCGGTCAAGGCGTAGTGGGAACTGGCTGTGCGTTCATGATGAGAGGTTTTGCTGAGGAGGCGATCTAGCAACATCAAGCCCTAGCGATAGAGTCATCGGAGGTGGAAAGGCTGTCGATGGCCGTCCTATGATTCAGAGTTAGTGATTGTGAATGATCCGGAAGGCTTTGTCGAAGCAGTCAAGGCACGTTACATTGTGTATAGCGATGTACTCAGAGGCGGGAAATTCATTTGTTGGAACAGCTTCATCTGGTGGCAATGCGGATGCTGAGGAATGAGGATCCTATTTTGGTGGAAAACTAAGCGAGGGTATCGTGGAGGCAACAGCGGCGCTGCTGTTACCAGATTGCGACGGGTGAGGCGGCAGCAAAGGTCAAAACTCGGTACTTAACCCTCAGTGCAGTATGTTAGAGTCGTCATCGAAAATAGAAGTATCAAGAACATTCGTCTCGTACCTCCGATCCATCAGAATGCTCAGGGGGTGGCTCCTCTCCACCTCCCGTGCCACCTCGACTTTCGTTGGCCTTCGTGCGACCCCCTCGTCTGTCCTTGCGAGGGTAGAAATGTGCACGTCGGAGATGAGCAGCAGCATTATAGTCCGCTCCATAAGATTTGTCAACATGGAGGAGTAAGCGGAGTGGCATTCGCCAGCAATGCGGTCTAGGCGACTGTCGAAGCGGCTTCCGTAAGTGGAGTTGGATTCGGTGGGAATGCGGCCAAGACGAGAGTCAAAGGCGCTTCTGTGAGTGTAGTCGGATCCGGCGCGAGAGTCAAAGCGGCTTCCGCAAGTGGAGTCGGACTCGGCGGAAATGCGGCTAAGACGAGGGTCGAAGGCGTTCCCATAGGTGTGGTCAGATCCAGAGCGGCTTCCGTAAGTAGAGTCGGATTCGGCGGGGATGCGCTCTAGGCGAGGGTCGCAGCGGCTCCCGTAAGTGGAGTTGGATTCAGCAGGAATGTGGTCAAGGTGATGGTCCCCACACCGTACATACTGGTCTTTAGTTACAGCGGTAGGACGCCACCAACCAAAATTTGGGATAGCAATATCTTTGCAGATCTTTTGTGCTGCTGGCAACAGCCATGGCGACAAAGTCTAAGGAGGGCAACATGAAAGTCGGCACTTCAAGCAGTCACGACGCCGTACCAGATCATGCCCATCATGCCACCCAACAATATCGCAACCGGAGCATCAATCTTGAACCACATCCCTCCCGTATAAGCCGTCGCCGCAATCACCAAAAACCAAGGATCTGTTCCCAAACTAGCTCCCGTCTTAAAATCCTTACTTAGGAATCCAATCTCCCACAACCTGTACACCGCCGCATAAATCAACCCCACCGCCGTGGCATTAATCCCCCTCAGGCCGCTCACAAACCACCGATACTTCCTTAACACCTTCCACAGCCCCATCATGCCCGTATGCATCGCCAGCCCCGGCGCAAAGATCGCGATATATCCAATCAGGGCCCCAACAGCGGCATTCGTGCCCGAGCCCGCAACAGCAAGCGCGCCAAGGTAGACCGCGAAGTTGAAGTTCGGGCCGGGGAAGGCCTGGATGATGGCGAGGCCGAGGAGGAAGTCGCGAGGTGAAACCCAGCCTTCGTAGACGACATATTCGCGGAGAAGGGGGATGACGACCGGGCCGCCGCCGAAGATGATAGTGCCAGCGAGATAGAGATTGGCGAAGAGGGAGAAGGCCCGAGGGGGGTTGGGCAGGGTGCCGCGTAGGACCATGATCACGATGAACGTGACGAAAAAGGCTGCAATGACTAGGATACCGGGCTTCCATCCGATGCGGAGGGGGGTTGAAGACGCTGCCGTTGGCCTGGGAGAGGCCTGGTCTGTTACGATATTTTCTTTTGGTAGGTCGGCCGGTGGTCTGTTGGTAGTACTCCCGATGACTGCGGCGCGACGTGTTGTCGAGTCACTGGTCGTAGCTGGAGATGGTGCGGTAGAAACCGTGTGCATCTCTTGAGAGTTTGGATTGTCGTCTTCTTCATTCCGTGGAACTTGCTTTCCGCGACTCTTGATCGTTCGGTAGACTTTGTGTGGAAACTTGTAGTCCCATATAATAGTCGACAGACCTCCAGCTACCATCAGGATCGGAAAGTACCAGAGTGCATTGTACAACATTCCCGCCGTCCCACCGAAGAAAACCAAGATCCGCGTGAGCTTGTCCGTGATGGCCTTTGTGGAAAGCTGGACAGCGGCGAGAGCAATGATGCCGACAGTCGCACTGTTTAGGCCAGATAAGAGCGCATAGACTGGGACCGGCAGTGTCTCGCTGATTTTTGAGATGCCCACCGCCAGCCCATATGCAGCTATTGCTCCTGGGAGACTTGCGCACTTGTTAGTTAATCACTGTAGGCCCCTGGACTGACTACCACGGCGGCTTGCCAAGCTAAACCTACCTCCAAACGAGGAACGAGAGTAGACCGACTACAAATCCGCTACGGATCACGTTGATGGCATAATGCATCTTCGTGCTGCCGGGGCCGGGAAGCGATTGGCATAGCGCAAACATCTCTTGGTACTATGATCTCGTCAATTCTTGATCATTCTAATGCCAGTCCTCTGGCGAAGGGGGACGCCTTACAGTCTGGTCGTCGAGCCATTGGAGATTGTCAACGAACTTTTTCCGAAACTGCAGAGCTATATCGGCCTATGATCAAATGACCTTCCTCCCTTCCCGGGGCGTACTATCTGGAAGTGCACAGCTGGTCCACCGAAGGCTGTAAAGCCGAGATACCATTCTTGCACAATCATTTCCCAGAATGGAGCACTGCGCTTCGAGACAAAGTGCTGCAGTTGCGATGGCAGATGGTGGAGCGGCATTTTGATAGGATGATGGGTGCGATGGCAAGGAATGAGAAAGGATATCAATATGTCAAAAACAAGAATAAATACGTTCTCGCCGAAGTAGACGATAATCTGTGATATCGATCTTCATTGACGAATAACACTCTTCGATGATTTATCGAAGAAGAGAAGAATTCAGTCCTAAGATAGCCAACAACGTAGTCGATGAAATACAGAAGTAGAGCATGATTTAATCCGGCATTTATTTCGAGCATCGCATTGTGATGCTATGCCAAGCGTGAAGAAACCCATATGTATCTATGTATCTGTGAAAGGGAGGCAGAAAAGAGCGACTTTGGGAGCCGTTTTCGGCGTCCTTTCCACCGCACCCCAACCCGCGCGCCTGGCCGCTTTAACCTTTTTTTAGGCCCCGCCAAGCGTGCAAGGTTTCCATGAGCCTCCGTGGCAGACCATGGGTCACGTTTTCGACACACTCCCCCCGTCCCCTCCCCTCCCTCTCTGAGCGACCAATTTTGGGCTCCTCAAGCTCTGTCCCCAAAATGGACCTCTCTCGATCTACTCTGCGGGCCATGGCTGGTGATATTGATATCTTCCCCGAGAGATTCATCAAAGGCCTCTTGTTCTTGCAAACGGCCAAACTCCACAGATGTCGAGCTTCCAACCTGGGTCAGGACGTTGAATTTGGAGATTGCAATCCAGTCCAGAAGCTGGTCAGGGACATATTAGCGGTTAATCATCAGACTCGATCAAGATTTCTCTTACGATCCTGGTGAGTGGATTCTCTTCTGTGTTTCGACCGGGAGTCAACTCTTGGTATACATGAACTTTGGCGTCCGTACGATGCTTGATTATGAAGCCTCTGAGCTTGATGACAAAGATCCTATTCACTTCAAGTTGCCCGAGCGGTACCCGAGCAGACATAAGCACCTCCGCAGTATCGTCCTGCAAAACTCAGCTGAAAAAAATTGACGCTGCCAGGAAAAGGCCTACAGTGACCATCCGGTACACCAGAAGTGTCAGCGAAATCGAAGGTGAAAGCGCCTCAAGAACTCCAACGCGTACTCGGGCTTCATAATAGTTGGGAGTCAACTCAGGGACGTCAAACTCGAGGTCAAGTTTCTTTGATCCTGGAGAGAAGACGGCGCACTGATCGAAATCGCTTTCTGACCTGGACGGCTCTCAATGCCTCGCGCTCCCAGAACGGATGCTGGAAAACTTACCAGTCATGTAATTTCCATTGACTCGGGTTCTTGCAAGAGGTCGTTGAAAAGCTTTTGGCTGGAGAAATAAAGGCAGTAGATGCATCCTCGTATTCGTCATACATGCGGAACTCGGGAGTATCCCATGGGATATAATCCAGACCTAGAGCTTCTTCATCGGCTCCAGCTTTGATTAGCATCTGGATGATGTCTTTCGCGTCCTCAATGCTGCCAAGGAGCTTCTCCGTGAAGTCCGCCGCATAGCGATGGCTATTGGGCCTTGTCGCAGGACCCATAGACATGTACGCATTGTGCAACGGCGTGTCTCCGACTATGTTGCGAGCATTGACGTCCGCGTTATAGCAGATGAGTAGCTCCACGGCATATTTGTTTCTGACTCCGGCGGCACTATGAAGCGGAGTCTGAAGAGAGGCGGTCAACTGACTTTTCAATCGGGCATCGTGTTGCAGGACGACTGTCAACGATTGTGCGTGAGAATCGCTCTGAGCTAAGAGGTGAGTGATTCCAAGTCCGCTCTTTCGAAAGAGAGGTGAAGCTCCTGCTTCCAGAAGCAGCTTGATCGTCTCTGCCGCTCTTTGCCCGTCGATGCTTCTCAATTGCGTGACACACATGGAAAGTGGTGTGAAATTGAACTCTCCGACAGTCATGGACGGTGGATCAACAGTTGCTCCTAGATCTAGTAAAGTTTTCACGCACTTATAGTTACCTCGAGAACTCGCAGTATGGAGGGGTGTATAACGGTGATTTGTACCGCCGGCATCGTCGACATCCACAGCATAAAGGCCAGTTGCGAAAAGCTCGATGAGATATGCCTTGTCAAAGTACGCGGCGTAGTGAAGGGCATTCCAACGAGCACCAACCGTGACTCGTCGCAGTTCTGGGTTCTCAGAAACCGCTCGTCGAATCTTCTCCAATCTTTCTTCTCTGATATCCTCGAGGATTGGCGCCTCTGGAATGCGTTTCGTCAGTATATCTCGGCGGTATACCTGTTCAAATCCTCCCAATTGCTCCATATCAACTTCGACGGGAATTTTTCTCTCTGAAGAAGCCTCATTTGTGAGCCGCAGAAGGAGCAGTTCCCGGATGTAGTTGTGGTTGTGCGGAATAGTAGGATCGTCGATCAGCTTCAATGCGACATGGATTAGCACAGTTTGAGCGTCTTTAGATGCTTCAGCAAATCGATTGATGCGTTCCGCAAGTCTCTCTTTTATGGCTTTCGGTAAATTGTCGTAGATCACATCAGCTACCCTTGGAGCGAAGAATTCCACACCTGGATGAGCCTGGGTTCCATAGCTGTGATAAGGTATTAGGCCATAAACATTGTTTGCGAATTGATATTGTTTCCTGATACGCGATTAGAATGAAGGTTTCCTCTTATGGGCGCTTCATACTCACTCCAGGCCAAACATCTGTGGCACGACTGACAGATCTGAAAGCCGCTTAGAAGCGTCTTGTGCCAACGTCTTGTCACAGATGTCAAGTATCTGCGTCAAGAAAACTTGCGCAACATCATCGTCCAAATTCTGGTTCGCTCTGAAAATCGTCTGAATTTTTTCCTTAACGTAGGCTTTCATTTTGTCATTCTGTTTCATGCTCCACGACTCGGAGGCTTCATCCAGTAGCCTTCTGCCTCCCAGTGCAATCGTAGCAGCCAACAGGCCAAAGGAATAGATGTCGGCGGCGGAAGTCTGTCTCAATCCTTTCCACCCCTGGGGACGTTCGAGGACTTCGGGAGCAGCCCAATACTCTGACATGCCTCGGATGTCTTCGCGGCTGGATTCGATGCCAGAAGCCCCGAAGTCACCAATTTTCGCCACGAGTCGAGTCTGGCCATCGTAGAGCTCTCTTACCAAAAGTATATTTTGATCTTTCACATCGCCATGTATGACGCCGTACTGATGAACAGCTGCCAATCCACAAGCTATGTCACAAATGAGGGTGCGTGCATGGTCAAAGTCGATCACATTGTTGTTTGCAATAAAGAACCGATCCAGAGTTGAGTACTCGGGGACAGCAGCTTCCACGACGAGTATTGGGATGAAGAATTCGACTTCATGAATGGAATCTCCACCAGACGAATGCTTCACTGGGAGAATAAAATCCTCGAACAAGACTGCAAGGAGCTTGATGATGTTTGGATGCTTGTTCAGTGGCGAGTGGGCCATGACTTGGATCTCAAACATCATATCTCTCAGCATTCTGGTGAACTTGTCCACATATTCATTCCCACCATTTGAGTTCTCGGCAAGCTCACGGATCTGCTGGAGGTCGTATTTGAGGGGCCATTTCAATGCGACGGGCTGTTCCTTCCACCAGCCACGGTATACTCGCATAGAAGTCCCTTGCTCTGCATTCGACTTGTCAACTTTCAACTCTTCTTGGTTCACCACTTGTACATTGTGCTCTGCAAGGAAGCTGAGCCACTCAAGGAGAGTTGAGTCGAATTCATGATACTTCCATTTCTGTCCTTTCTGTCCAGTGACAAAAGTGTTTTGATTCTGATTTGTGGACTCCTTATTCGGACCCTCTGGCTCCTGGGGCTGGGTTTCCTGATCAATGGGCGCTGTTTCACCAGGATAGTCGTCTGTCAAGGGTGTACTGTCCATATCGAGGATACTTGAAGCATCGTGGCCGCAGCCTCAGCATGGAGAAGAGTTGAAGGTATGGAATGCTCACTGCTCAAGCCATTCCCAATCAGTTCGCTCTATTGGCGCAAGTTATGAGAAGACAAAGCTGAATGTTGAATTCAGCCTCATCACCCCCACCTCGCCTAAGGGCAATTGTGTCAGATTGGGGGTCACGTGAGAGAACACCATTTGCCACGAGATCCGGGAAGTGATTGTATTCAGTTCTACCGAGGCCAGGAACCGGCCAGAACGAGTGATCTAAATACGTGGACAACAATGAGTCACTAAGCGAGTGATAAAATAGCGGGACAGTGCTCGTAGCACCTATGGCTGCACGAGAGATGGTAAGACGCGGGTCATTGGCTTTGAGAGCGATCCAGTCTAACAAATTTGCCCCGCCATACATCAACTGCGCAACTCTCGATCTCTCAGCTCAAGTGTCGTCTCCATCAAATATACATTCCGTGTCATCAAGAACCCAAGCTGCGGTATTTCGTCATTGGATAAGCATATACATTCCGCCAAGTTGAAGCTACAACTCAGTATCGCGGGTACTGGCGAAAGCACTTAGTTGGTTGCATGCCTGATTCCTCTGCTCTTGCAGCCTCAGACCTTTTGAAGGGGCTAGCGCTTGAATCTTGACGCGCAGATTGAGGCATGGGAGAGGCCATCGGGGTCGCAGGTCTCGTCCTGGCAATTCCTCCGGTTGTTGAATTTTTGCTCCATGTTACTCAAAAGCTCAAAGAAGTCGTTCGAAAATACAAAGAAGCCGAGGCAAGACTTCACGAAAGGTCGATCATACTTAAGGACCATTTCATCAAACTCGAGCTGGAGCTGGAAGAACTTCGCTCGCTATCTCCTGACCTCCCACAGGATGTATATACACATTTTGGCGAAATGTTTGTCATATTGAAAGAAAAGATCGCAGGATTTGACTCTGAGCTCGATGACTGGCTCGCATCCAAGCGCTTTCGTCGTCTCAAGAATGTGACGACGTCTATTGACACCATGATCCAAACGGTCGACTGGTGGCAGCGAAGAATCGAAGATCTATTCGAACAATTATCGCGGTTTCCGAAGCCGTTCAAGGACCCAAGGATACCAGACAAGAATACCGCACTGGGACGAGTAAAACTCGTCAGCCAGGCTATATTTGAGGCCACGGAAAACACGCCTGAGAAAGTAGAGCTACCAAGAGATCTACGCCAGTTGCCAAGCAGTGTGGTTTTCATTCCAACCTCTGGTAGCCTGATGATCGTGGAAAGAAAGCAACTTGACATTGCTGCCAAGAAGAAAGAGTTGGAGGCTATGACCAAGGACTTCATTGACCTTGCGAGAATTCTGTCGGCAGAAGACATTGCCAATCGCGGCATCCTTAAGTGCTGTGGCTATCAACGACACGAAGCGGATGCTGCCAAGGGCGTCGGCGTGCAACTTTTCCTTGCCTTTGAAGTCCCGACCTCGCTTAAGAATCCAAGAAGTCTACGAGATATTCTGCTGGATAAGGATTTCAAGGGACAAATCAAACACCCGCTAGACGAGCGCATTACTCTTACAAAACAGTTGGCCAGAGCGGTCTTGCACGTTCATTCCAAGGCCCATGTCCACAAGAACATTCGACCTGAGGCTATCCTTCTCTTCGAAAATGCCGATGGTGCTACAAGGGGCTTCCCGACCCGACTGGGCACTGCCTTTCTAACTGGCTTCGAGAGAGTTCGTAAGGACGAGGCCGACACTGTTCCCATTGACAATTTAACTTGGGCAGAAAACATATACAGACATCCAAGCAGGCAAGGCCCAAGCCACCCAGATGACAAATTCAATATGCTTCACGACGTCTACTCTCTGGGGGTGTGTCTCCTTGAAATCTCCGTGTGGCGCTCCTTTGTCGAATTTGAGAAACACTCCTCAGTCTTCGTCAAAGTTAATAATACCAAGGCCTGCAACCTTATGGAACCGGCAAGGGATGGGCTGGAACCCAGAATGTTGTCGCCGAAATTGATCCAAGAGAAGTTCATTCGGGATGCTAGGGCTCGCATACCTGTCCTGTTAGGGACCCGGTTTAGTGAAGTTGTAGTGAAGTGTTTGACCTGCGTCGAAAACTTCGATAACGAGGCTAAGCAGGATCCGTTCATTGTTGGACTCAGGTTGGTTTTTTCTTTCTTTCTTTCTCCACTGTGCACCATGAGGCTTCTGCACTGCTAACGGATCTAGATACATCGAGACGGTTCTTGCTGCTCTGGAGGACATTGTCCTATAAGACTTTGCTTCTGTTGTCGCATTGGCAGTCACAGATAAAAGCAGTTAAATTCATGTGTCATGATCCTATGGTATATCAAGGTATTCCACTGGTGAGTCTCACAGAATGTGAGATTCGTTCTGTCCTTTTTGGGCCGCGTGGTCGAGTGGAAGAGTGCGCCTATGAGGTGCACGTCTATGAGACGCACGCCCCATAAGATGCACCCTTGATGAGGTACACACTTACACACCCGTGAGATGTACGCCAATAAGATGCACGCCTATGAGATGCACGTTCATGAGGTACACACCCATGAGATGCACGCCAGTGAGGTACGCGCTCATAGGGTACCGCCCATGAGGTACACGCCCGTGAGATGCACGCTCATGAGGTGCACGCCTGTGAGGTACACGCTTATGAGTGTACACGCTTATGAGGTACATGCCTATGAAGTGCACGCTCATGAGATGCACGCCCGTGAGATGCACGCCCATGAGGTGCACGCCTGTAAGATGCACGCCTGTGAGGTATACACCAATGAGATGCACGCCGCCTATGAGGTACACACCCATGAGGTGTACGTCCACAAGGTGCACGCCAATGAGGCACACGCCCATGAGGTGCACACCTGTGAGATGCACGTTCATGAGGTACACGCCCATGAGATACACGCCTGTAAGGTGCACACCTATGAGATGCACGCCTATGAAGTGTATCCCTATAACATACACGCCCGTGCGATACACACCCATAAGACACATACCCATGAGATGCACGCCCGTAAGGTATACGCTTGTGTGCGAGGTGCACGCCTCTAAGATGCACACCTTTGAGATACGCGCCTATGAGATACTGTCTGTGAGATGCGCGCCTGCGACATGCACGCCTATAAGATGCATACCCGCGAGAGAGCTACGCCCATGAGATACACGCATCTAAGATGCACGTCCTGTGAAATATAGGCTCCTATAAGATGCGAGTCTTTGAGATGCATGCCCGCGAAAGAGACACGCTCATAAGATGCAGGCGCTCATGAGATGCGCACACCCTGTGAGATGCGCCCGCCCATGAGATGAACATCTCTTCTAGGCATGTGTCTTTCGCAGGCGCGTATCTCAAAGCGTGTATCCTAAGCCCCAGTACCCCGAATTATATCCCCGGATGAGTGGGGAACAAATCACGTGCTACCGCGGACCCCTGTCTGTTAAGCTTGAATAATCGCCGACATTTTTTTCTGAGCCCCTCGAAGACCTCAGGTCCGCTATTGAAGGGAACAAGTCTTCGCAGACTCTTGCGATGCGCGTTTCGAAGCTTGTTCGAGCTCAGACTCGGGCATTTGATGCGATCACGCGGCCATTGACCCGTAGACAGCTGAACTCACAATGGACCTGCCAGCGTTGTGTTTCCACGGCCGCCCTCCGTCCTCCAACTCAACAATGGCCATTGGATCGACGATGGCAGCAGCGACGAGGAGCTGCAGCGGCTGCAGCGGCAATGTAAGTGAATGCCTGCAGACTTGTCCCCTACTGGGATTGTTAACCGTGCACAGGCTTGAAGAAGCACACGAACCAGAAGAGCTTGCGCAAGAGACGATCATCGAGAACCTTGACCCCGAAGAAGCCGCCCGGCTTTCCAAAGTCAGGAATATTGGAATTGCTGTTAGTCTCACTGGTTTAGTCGATAATTATTGCACGATATGCTGACAATTTGCAGGCACATATTGACTCGGGCAAGACTACTGTCACAGAACGAGTCCTATACTACACCGGTCGAATAAAATCTATACACGAAGTCCGGGGTCGCGATGCCGTTGGTGCAAAGATGGATTCTATGGATCTTGAACGAGAGAAGGGAATCACAATCCAATCTGCAGCCACGTTCTGCGACTGGGTCAAGAAAGAGGACGACAAGGATGAGAAATACCACATCAACTTGATCGATACACCAGGGCATATCGACTTCACAATCGAGGTCGAAAGAGCACTACGAGTCCTCGACGGAGCCGTGATGATCTTGTGTGCTGTCTCGGGCGTACAATCGCAAACAATTACCGTCGACCGGCAGATGCGAAGGTACAACGTGCCCCGAATATCATTCATCAACAAGATGGACCGAATGGGTGCCAATCCATTCAAAGCCATCGATCAAATCAACTACAAGCTTAAGATCCACGCAGCTGCTGTGCAAGTTCCAATTGGTACAGAGGACAATTTCCGTGGCGTTGTTGACCTAGTCAGGATGAAGACCCTCTATGCCGAAGGCTCGCGAGGCGAAAGAATCGTCATCAAAGACGAGATCCCAGACGAAGTCAAAGGTCTCGCCCAGGAACGACGCGCGAAACTCATCGAAACCCTTGCAGACGTCGATGAAGAAATCGCCAACCTCTTCCTCGATGAAGTCGAACCCACCGAAGAGCAGCTCAAAGCCGCGATCCGCCGCGCAACCGTCTCTCTCAAGTTCACGCCCGTCTTCATGGGCTCTGCGCTTGCTGACAAGTTTGTCCAGCCTATGCTCGACGGCGTTTGTGACTATCTCCCAAACCCATCAGAAGTCACCAATACCGCCCTCGACCGCCGCGCCGCTGAAGCACCCGTGAAACTCATCCCTTGCAACTCTCTTCCCTTTGTTGGCCTTGCCTTCAAACTTGAGGAATCCAATTTTGGTCAGCTAACTTACATCCGTGTATACCAAGGCCAGCTCCGCAAGGGCCTCAACGTTTTCAATGCCCGGACAGACAAGAAAGTCAAGATTCCTCGCATCGTGCGCATGCACTCGAACGAGATGGAGGAAGTCTCGTCCATTGGAGCCGGCGAAATTTGCGCCGTGTTCGGTGTCGATTGTGCCTCGGGCGATACTTTCACAGACGGTCAGCTGGGGTATAGCATGACGAGCATGTTCGTGCCAGAGCCCGTCATCAGTTTGAGTATCAAACCCAAGAACACCAAAGATGCAAGTAATTTCTCAAAAGCGATTGCAAGGTTTCAGAGAGAGGATCCAACGTTCAGGGTGCATTTTGATACCGAGAGTGAGGAGACGATTATCAGTGGAATGGGAGAGTTACATTTGGAAGTCTATGTTGAGCGTATGCGACGTGAGTATCGCGTCGACTGCGAAACGGGCCAGCCACAAGTCGCATACAGAGAGACCCTTACCAAGAAGGTTGATTTCGACCACCTCTTGAAGAAGCAGACTGGCGGTCCGGGAGACTACGCGAGAGTTGCCGGCTGGATGGAACCAAAAGAAGGCAGTACACTAGATGGGAACAAGTTCGAGCAGCAGGTCGTCGGAGGCTCGATCTCCGAGAAGTTCCTGTTCGCCTGCGAGAAAGGATTTATGGCCGCGTGTGAGAAAGGCCCATTGATCGGCCACCGGGTCCTTGGCGCCAGCATGGTTATTAACGACGGTGCGACGCATATGACCGACTCGTCGGAACAGTCTTTCAAGAACGCCACCCAGCAAGCCTTCCGTCGCGCGTTCATGGAGGGCGATCCGGTAGTGCTGGAGCCGTTGATGAAAACTGTGATCACCGCCCCGAATGAGTTCCAAGGAAACGTTGTTGGACTGTTGAACAAAAGAAATGCTGTGATCAATGATACAGAAATCGGAGTAGACGATTTCACAATCTTCGCCGACTGCAGTTTGCATGGACTGTTTGGCTTCAGCGGGAATCTGCGAGCCGCGACGCAGGGGAAAGGCGAATTCAGCATGGAGTTTAGCCATTATGAGAGGGCGCCAGGACAGCTGCAGAAGGAGCTTATATCAAAGTACCTCAAGGCGCAGAGCGAGCGGAATAAGAAATAGACCGCAACTTGCGATAGATAAGTCTGTACTGTACGTGTACCAAGAGAGGGAGGACGAGTAGAGTTTGGCATAGCACTGGCGTTTTCCAGATACACGGCCAGTTGGCCAGGCAAAGTCGTGTCTAGATGGACTTCTCTTCTCCGACAGGAGCAAAAGTTCCTGTGCATATCCACTTGACTACTCCAACCTTTTCCATGTACCCCCGCATTTTTGGGCAGTCGATCTGTTACGGCAAGACGTAGGAATTGTCACCAAATGCTACTCGTTTCCTAGGCATTTGGACAACTAATGTGGCGGGGTTACTTGGTCATTAGCCCCTTATGGAGAGAGACATTGCCTTTTGTCTCACCTATTAGCTTTCTAACAATGAATCTCTAAATTGACCTTTTTCTCGTTGCTAAGCTTGCCTAAGTGAACGAGTAGCTAAACGTCTCCACAATGCAGAGCATGTACACCTACTACATACAGAGACTGAATGCTGAGGGGAAATCTCTTCTTCCAGCTGTAATTCTAGAGTGCGGCCTTGGCAATACCGAGTGATATATCCTTGCAATATTTCACACAGCCTCGGCGCATCCCATGTGGACTTCGGTCTTGGTAGGCTTGGTACTGCATGACAGATCAAGTTACTTGACATGCCTTCGTTCCTTCCCACACTGTTGAGGAAGAAAAATGGGGAAGCTGAATTGCGGAGAGGAGCAGCAAAGAGGAGAAAGCGGAGGTCGGAGGGTGACTAGATGTAAAGCAAAGCCATGCTAACCCCTCGTTCATCAAAGCCTTTAAGTCTTAAAAAAATCGTACGTCACATGAAGTCTCATCATTGTAGAACACTTCCAGACATGCACTCATGGCGTCGTGGCCCGCTCTCCCCTCTCGTGCCGCTTACCTCGCTCTTCACAACGCAAGCCGGCGCAACGCCCTCTCCCTCTCCGTCCTCCGCGATCTCCGCGCCCAACTCCACGTCCACAACACCTCTCCCATAGATGGCAAACTCCGCATCCTCCCTCCCTTCAAGCCGGACCTGCTTTCGAAGCTCGAAGCAGCAAGAGACGGCCACTCAGACCCCGATATCGACCAGTACGCCTGGCTGGTCAACGGCGAGCGCTGGCGCGAAGAGCGCAAGGGCCTGCCCAATGTGATTATACTGCGGAGCTCTGGGCCGGTATTCTGCGCCGGCCATGATCTCGGGGAGCTGAAGCAGTTGCCGAATGAAGAGGTTAAAGAGACGTTTGCGCTCTGCGCGGAAGTCATGACCTTGATCAGGCGGTCTCCTGCGCCGGTGGTGGGCGTCATACAAGGCCTTGCAACGGCCGCGGGGGCACAGCTGGCATTGACCACCGACTTGCCTATCGCTCTTGCTTCGACGCAGCTCCGGCTCCCGGGCGCTTCGCTCGGTCTTCCGTGTACTTCCCCTTCGACGGCTGTGTCGCGGCGCCTCGGACCGGCGTTTACGTATCGGATGCTTGCGTTGGCGGAGCCCATGAGAGCGGACCAGATGGGTGGGGCGATCGATATTGTTGCTGGAGATATGCATGAAGCGCTTGAGAAGAGAGTGGCAGAAGTTGTGAGTCAGCTGACAGAGAAGATGGCGGCGCAGCCGCAAGCGCTGGGTAAATGGGCGTTTTGGACGCAAGTAGGGCTGAATGGGCGGGAGAAGGGAGGAGATGGGTATGAGGAAGCCGTTGAATGGACGGGGCGGGTAATGGCGTTGCATGCCAGGAGCGACGATGCAAGAGAGGGCATGGCATCCTTTTTGGAGAAGAGGAAGCCGGAGTGGAAATTGTGAATTGCATGGCTATTAACTACTTGTGCGAAATATTGATACAGCACTTGAGCAAGCCACAGAAGCCGACCAAATCGGATATCGAATTGTCAGCCGTGGGTTTTCACCAGAAGACCAACGTTGACAAAAGCTTCGGGCGGACGGTTTTGTCCAACAATATCAGCAGATTAAGCAACTGGAAAGCTCACTAAGCACATCCACTTGCATCACAGCTGCCAGCACCAGCACTACCGCTGATACCATCGCACGCGCGTGAGATGCAGTCTGTGGCCACGCTCGTGTTTGCCGCTGCCCAAGTTGAGAGCACACTATCAATGGTTCCATCGTTCGCGGTTGAGCTCCCACCAGCACTCGGAATCTCTGGCACCTTCGTTGGTCCACAATCGAGACTAGAAGTCACCAGATCCGCAGGCTCATCGCCGCTCCGGACCTCAACGCTTTGTACAGGCTCCGGTTTTGAGGAGCCGTAGTCTGCTTCTGCCTCTTTCTTTCCATCGGGCGTAAGGCCAAAGAGTGCAGAGTGGGAGCCTGGGGCGCCGGTACCGGTCAACTGCTTTGAACTGTCGTCAAGGATGATGTGAGGTTGCGCCACAGCGTCAAATGCGGTGAAGTCGATTCCGAGGTTCGTGGATGTACCCTCGATGCTCTTTCCCAATCGTTGGTCGCTTGTAGTCCCGTCCTCATCCACCTCGCCTGGAGTCGAAGGTTTGCCCGAG
>Ga0335072_10001725_pt1 | contig 34840 bp, 19 predicted proteins | sample Lox_Sample_21_FD_206725 | JGI IMG/M metagenome (GOLD analysis project Ga0335072, IMG submission 206725) | Soil microbial communities from Loxahatchee National Wildlife Refuge, Florida, United States - Lox_Sample_2.1 | ecosystem: Environmental > Terrestrial > Soil > Wetlands | place: USA... | reverse complement strand
GGGCGCGATATTTCGCCAGACGCTTAGCTTCGAGGCGATCTTCGTGGACGAAGTCAAAAGCGAACCTCCCGCGCAGCAGCGCGTCGTAAAGGCCCTGCGTGGTCTCGTGCATGTAGCTGCGGGAGGGAGCTGTGGTGGGACCCGGGTAAAGGAGCTGGGTGCTTTGCCCAAAGACCACGCCAATATTGGCAATCGAACGGCGCCCGGTGAGGTGAGCGTCGTGCTTCGCAGTCCATTGGAAGTAGTCGGAGCCAACCTTTTGCCAGCGGCGGTCTTCTCCCAGGCCATCCTCCGCGCCCACGAAATGGTAGTAGGGAACCATGCCGCTGGCGAGGGTTTCGTTCATCCACATACGCGCTTCGTCGGGGTTTTTCGATCCGTTGCGCCAGGTGACGGCGCCAGTGGAATAGGCCGCGGTGACGTTGGCCGCGAATTTTCCATCCATGACTGCGTTGCAGACCCGGCCTTGCAGGCTGCACCCCCACACTTCGTCACTGCTGCCGTGGGTGCGTCCCTGGTTGTCGGCCTGAAACCACGCAGCGATCTTGCCCAGGCGGTCAAGATTGGGACCGCCGCGTACGTTGCCGCCGAGGTTGGCGAAGAAGAAGCAGTCGGGACGCTTCTCCCTGGCCAGCGCATCGTACTTTGTCCAGAGTTCGACCACGCGATCGTCGAAAGCGCGCCAGTAAGCGGGCGTATTCGTGGGGGGGAGCCTGGCGCAGATTGCGCAGTGGCAATCGGGCAGACTGCCCAGCGGCGGCCAGCCATTGGTGTAGAAGCAATCCACATCGTAGAGCGAGCTGACTTCGCGGATGAGCGCGGGGACGTAGTCGTCCATGTAACTCGAGAACATACAGGTCTTGAAGAGGCGCGGCTCCTCGGTGCTGAATTGCGCGGAACCGTCCTTCGAGCGCATGGCCCATTCGGGGTGCGCCGCCAGCGCATCACTCCAGTTCAGATCGGGGCTCATGCGCGCGACCACGCGCATGTTGCGCTTCCTGGCCGCGGCAGTGCACTCGCCGAAGAAGTCGCGCCCGCGGAGGAATTTCCCCCAGCGATGAAACTTCACCTTCGAGGGATAGAAGGCAAGGATCCCGGTAACGCTCACGAAGACGATCTGCGCGCCCGCCTCGTGCCAGTAGTCGGCCCACTCCTCGACGTTCATCACGGCCGGGTCGTGTTCCGTCATATTGGTTTGGCCCACGCGCCGGATTCTTTGCTGCCAGGGCTCCGACGCCGGATCGACCGGCGCAAGGCGCGATGGCAGCGGGACGAGTTGCAACGACGACGCTCCACTACGCTGCCGGGCCGCAATCGCGGCGGGATCGAGGGCGTCGAGTGCGGCGGAGATCGGGAGAGCGGCAGCCCCGGTTCCTAAACTGGTTTTCAAGAATGCGCGACGATTGAACATCGGGGCCTTTCGTCTGACACCAACAGTGTAATGGCCCCGGGGACCTCGAGGGCATTCCGCGGCCATCATGCTCCTTGCTCCACTCTTGCCGTCGAAGGCCTGAATCTCCTGATGGGGAATGATTGGCACGGAATCCCGTCTACGCCTGCCTTTACGCCGCCGATCATCCAGTCATTCCGCGCTTCCCTGACCTTCCAGAACCGATGAAGCGGACCGGCCCCTGCAATACTTGAACCATGCTTCGATTGACCAGAGCACGCGGAGCAAGTTTCGACAGACTCGTCGCAATGGCAAGGGATGCCCCGGCGTCGAGTCCCGCTCTGCTGGCGTTGCGAAACGGGCTGATTGAGCCGATCCCTTCTGGTTTTGCGCATGATCTGTCGCGGACCGACTTAGGACAGGGCGAAAGCCTGTTTCATGCGGCCCGCGCGGCGTTCCGGAGATGGGAACAGTTCGATCTGGGATGGGTGCAGATAGCAAACGCATGCCCTGCAATCGTCCCCTGGGAATTGGTTGCGGTCGAGGCCCATACCGGATTTCTTTGGTCTGTCAACTTCAGTCGCATCACGGAAGTTGTCGATACCTCCGCCCGCTTTGGCTTCCTGTACACGACAACCAGGTTCCATGTCGAAGAGGGTCAGGAACGATTTGTCCTTGATTACAGTGCAGACACAGGCTGCGTATCCTATGTGATCGAGGCGGTCTCGCGGCCGAGGCACCTTTTGGCCCGCATCGCCTATCCATTCTCGCGGGCCATGCAGCATCGCTTTGCGCGTGATTCACAGGGTCGAATCTACCGGTCGGTTCAGTCGAGTGCCAAACGCCGATGAATTCGGGGCACTTTAGGTTCGCCTTGTTGGCCTCTGGTGAATATTTCTCAGGGGTCAGGATGGCCACTCTGCCGTCACCTTCTGCGGCGAAGGGGTCTCCCGCCATCGGGTATCGAATTCACTACAAACCGGAGAGGCTGGCAGGTTCGCGGCTACTTCAACTGCTCAAACCTCTCTGGAACGAGACTGCATCTCACCGGACCGAGGCTGCAGGTACAACCACTGATATCCAGGCTCCTCGAGGGTCCCCACGCGCGGCGCCTTCACAACCACTCCGTTCAGCGTAGCCGCGGGAGCCGGCTTCTGTACCAACCGAGCCGCTTCCACGATCTCGGGCGGCCTCGTATCTCCGTCGATCACCCGGCGCAAAAGTCCGCAGAGGTAGCGATCGAATTCGTACGCTCCTGCCGCGGGCAGCCTCTGGGCCTTCTCATTGCATTTGGACCAGTCCTCGTTGGCCTGCGCCAGGTTGCCCTCAATCCAGTGCAATGCGCTCGAAGCCCGCCAATAGTCGACGTTGAAGCGTGTGGGGTTTTTCGCCTCCATCCGCGTCCACCAGCTACGAGCCGCGGTCGCATCGCGTCGCACATAGGCGTTCGCAAAGACGAAACCCGTGTGCAATTCCGCGGGCAGCTTTATGGCGGATAGGTTATAGATCGCCTCCGCCTCCTCGATCGCCTGCCTGCTCTCCTGCAAGCGGCCGCAATCCAGATAGTGACTGTACTTGAAAAGCCGTAGCCGCAATCCTGCAAGGCCCTCCGAGATTCCCTGCGACGCCCGCTCAAGAGCCTCCATGTCATAGTTCCTGGGGCGCAGCGGTGTCACCAGGCTCGCGGTAACCACCGAAATGCTGCGGTGATAGGCAGCCCACGCGCCACCGCTCAGGATCTGGTAGATCTGGGCTCCGTCGGAGTAGCCGGTTGCCGTGCGAATCGGAATCAGGTTGGTGAAGCAATCCACAAAGTTGATGATCGCAAACAGAGCCAGAGGGGAGATGTACGCTCCGTAGGCATCCGGCCGCTGAGCGAAAGCCACAGCAAACGCTCCCGACAGGATCCCCCAATAGAGGTTGGTCGCGGGGCCCGCAGTAATCATGGCCAACTCATGCCAGGCTGGTTGCGTCGCCGATGAGGGCACCACCCCCGTCGCTCCGCCCATGCTCAGGAATCCCGCCGCGTTGAACTTGAACTTCCAACGGCCCTCATCGATGCGCCACGAAAAGGGCCCCACTACGAACGCGCGGAGTTTCATGTGGAAGGCGATTCCGATCGATGCGTGCCCCAGCTCATGGAAGAACGTAGCCACCAGGCTGACGACGATCACCTCTATGAGTCCACGATGAGCAACAGGAAGCCCGTGCGATTCGAGCCACCGATTCCAGAGCGTCAGGGACCCGATGTAGGAGGCGATGGAAAAGAGCGCCCCGGCCTGGTTCAGCAGGCTGCTGGTTCCGTCGCCCTTGACCTTGGGAATCGGCGCCGTCCCCGTCGCAACCGTCCGCGACTGCTTCCGCCAGGTCACAATGGGGCCGGTCAGTCCCAGGCTGAGTACGAACACCGGAGGCAGATAACCCATACGATCATGGTGGAAGAAAAACACACCGACAACAGCGCCAGCAAGAAAGAGGAGGCTAGGTACGATCACCCAGTATCGTGCCGACGGCAACCCCTTCCGCACGGTATACCACGCCATAGCGAAACAGACGGCAAGAAGGACATAGGCGCAGGCGTATGCCGCGTTCACCACCGGGCTGTGGTTTGCATGCAACCTGGCCAGGCGCGGACCGGACAAAAGAAGTGCGATAGTGATCAAGCCGAAGCCCAGTGCGTGGATCGCGTAGAAGAAACACAGAATTCGCTTGATGATGGCCACTTTGGATTGCCTTTCCGGAAAGGCCAAAATAATCCACGGCGAATCGCAGGGCAATCACGCAAAAGTGGATTGGCCCCCACACAAATGTGGAGACGACAACGCAGGGTACGCGGCGAGGGACGAATAGCCCGTCACGCGAAGAAGAAAAGCAGATTCCCTCCTCGCTACACCCCTCCGGATAACAGCCATGCGGGTCGGGTGGTCTCGGGCTCGTCGCTAATCTTGTCCCGCTTTGGACGAATTGAAATTGCGCGGCCCTTTTAGGGTTCCCGCGGCTCTGATGAAGTCGACCACCGAGGGCCGGGAGTTATGTTTTCTGCAGATGATCTTCAAAAGGCGCGGTCTCATCCTCGGCTTCAGCCGATACACCTGAAACATCCCGGACTGATACTCTTTTTCAACCGTGGGCCAGGGCAGGAAGCTCACACCTCCCGCCTTGGCCAGATGTGCCTTGATCTCGAGGATATTGCTGACGCCGAGCAACCACTGGCCGCGCGGATACTTCTTGTAAACGTTGTACTCTTTCAGATATTTCTCGATGGTATCCGTCCGGTCGAAGTGCAGTGACCGGTCATAGTGAACCACACGGCCGTAATCGGGAAGACTGGCCATCAGACGTGCAAAATCTTGTGCCGTGTTCCTTCGTCTGCCCGCCACCACCAGTACGATCTCCTCTTCAATCCAATCCAGGGTCGACAATTCGGAGGGAACCTTCTTTGACCGCGTCGGCGGGTAACTGTAGATCCCGATATCCGCCCGTCCCTCCGAGACTTCTTTCTCGATTTCGTCCCAGACCTTGTCCTGGCTGTAGAGCTTGTCCCCGAAGTTGATGGTGCCGTCCGGGCGGCGCTGCTGGTACGCGGCTCTCAGTGTTGCTCCGTAGTCCAGCCACGCATAGTTCGTCGTCGCCAGGCGGATCTCCGAACCTCGCTGCAAGGCTTCCAGGCGGTCCAGGAACAGGTCCGACTCCGCTTCGAGCTTTCTGCAAAACTCTTTCAGCAGGTTGCCTGCATCCGTGGGTTCGACCTTGCGCGGCTCGTCATGGTCGATCAGAAACCCGCCGTTTAATTCGCCCCTCAGCGCTTCTTCCAGCCGCGTAAGGGACTTTCCTATAGTCGGCCCGGTCTTTCCGAGTTTGATCGCCGCCTGACTTCTGTTTCCGAGATTGGCGACGGTGAGAAACGTCGCTACCTCCGGCATGATCTCCCGGCAAAACCAATCAAATCGGCGCACATCGAATTTGCCCACAACGATTGACCTCCCGTTCGCGAATTGCACTAAGTATGAGCGTTCCGCGGAACGGAGGGAAGGGACGCATTAGGTTGCGGCTTATCGTGCACAGTACGAACGATAAGCAATCAGGATCGTTCCCGTTCGATTATCTTCGGCAATTCAGGAGCCGGCGCTCGGGCAACGGAATCAATCGACGCTAGACTCGATAGCAGGTTCAACCCCCGCTGGGACGCATTCCCGTCCAATCTGAGCCCCCGCCAATCCGCAACTCAACCGGCCGGAAGCCTCCGGTGCCCGCGGGTTCGGGAACGGACCCGGAGGATATGGAGAAAGCTTGGAGCGGGAGAAGAGGTGGGGTCCATGGGATCGTGCGTTCGTCGGTGCAGGGGGTCGGAGCAGCCGGCATCGGCGAGTCGATTGGACTCATCGGTCTGTCAGCGGGCCTGGCCGTCCTGCCGATATTGATCGCGATGGGCGCCGCAGGCGGGCCGGCATGGTCGGGTCTTGGATCGTTCATCGGCGAACTCGTTGATTGGTTGCCTTTGCAGAATAGCAGCTCCGGAAAGGCACCTTCTATGTCGTTCGAACTCATTCTCGGTCGGCGCAGCGCTCAGCGACCGGCCATCGGTTTCCTTCCGCGCGTCGCTCCTGAGGAGGGGGGCCTGATTGCCTATGCGGGCGAGGGACACCTGATGACCTTTGCCCCCACGGGCGCCGGCAAAACATCCGGACCGGTTATCTGCAATGCGCTCCGTCACCCCGGACAGCTGATTGTTCTGGACATGAAGGGCGAGATCTGCGCCAAGACGGCGCGGACGCGCCGAGCTATGGGACAAGAGGTGCACGTGCTCGACCTGCGCGATGGCGCCGAGTCGGGATCCCTGAATCCCTTTGACCTCATGGTCCGAAACGGAACCGACTGCGCGGCGATCGCACGAAGCTTCGCCGCCGAGCTCATCGAGAGAGGGTTTCAAGAGAACGACCGCTTTTGGAATGACTGGTCGGAGACCATGCTCACGGCGGGCGTTACATGGTTGCTCGCTGACCGCCCCGCCGAAGCACGCCGCATGAGCGCCCTATTCGACCTGTTTGCGGCGGACGATGTGGATTATCACATCGCGACGCTCCTCGATGAGAAAGACTGCGTGCGCCACCGTGCCGCCCGGACCGCGTTTGCGTCGTATCTGCAACTCCCCGACTCGACCACGCGTCCGTCCGTTCTGGCGTCGGTGCTGGCCCACCTGAGGCTCTTCGACAGCGATCTGACCCGGAGACTCACCAACACCAGCACCATGGATATTGACGCCCTCGTCGCAGGTAGGCCCATGACCCTCTACATCATTGTGCCGCCACCGCGCTTGACCGCCTTTCGTCCTCTGCTCAGGATTTGGCTCTCCGGGTTGATCCTGGCCATGACCCAGCGTACCGTCCAGCCCAAGACACGCACCCTCATGCTTTGCGACGAAATAGGCAACCTGGGCCGCCTCGACGTGCTGGTTACGGCCGCTACTCTGCTGCGATCCTGGGGGCTGACTCTATGGACGTTCTGGCAGAACGTAGCCCAACTCCAGATCTATGGGGCGCAGGCGAATACGCTCGTCGACAACGCCGGCGTGATCCAGATTTTTGGCGTCAGAAACCGCCGCATGGCCCAGGACTTTGTCAATCTCATCGGTGGTATATCTCCCGAAGGGATCTTAAGCATGAGGCCCGACGAACAGCTTCTGCTCATCGAAGGCGATCTCCTGCGGTGCCGGCAGACACGCTACTACAACGACGAGCTATTCAAAACACCGCCAATCGCCGGTGACACCCATTAGCAGCAAAACCGGCTCAGGTACATCCCGGTGCCCAGCGACAGGCCTTTGCCGCTGGGGTGGGACCGACACGGAGCGGCGACCTTGACGTATCTCAAGTCCGCGTCGTCGGTCCGGCCCTCCGGCTGCTTGACCGCTGGAAATCTGAAGCCCCGCCCAGGAAGAGTTTACTGCAACAGCTTTCCGCCGTAGCCTGCAATACCTCTGTCCCTGATGGTTGGTGCCGATGCCTCGACAATCATTGCCGTGGTCTGCGGAATTCAAGTTAATGGGGGCCGCAGCTGGATTGTTCAAATCGCAGCCGCATATCTCGCTATCGCATCTACTTTCCCAATACTTCTATCCTTATCGGCAACCTGACGTTCTCATTGAACGTGACCGAGTGGAATCGCAATGCCGCTTCAAGGTGAATTCAGGCGTAAGGCGGGAGGAATTGATAGTGTAAATTGGTTCCAGATCGACCAGAATCCGCGATCAAGGCAGACTGTGAAACTCCGTATACAAGGCGACTCGCTCAGGCTCCGCCTCTTGCGCTCCGAGGTGCGTCAACTCATCGACGGCGGGCGTGTCGAAGACACCATTCATTTTGCCGCCGGCGCGCAGGCAAGACTCACCTATGCGGTCGAGTGCGCCGGCAACGCCGACCGCGTGCTTCTGCGCTTTGCTCCTGGCGAGGTCACGGTGGTCCTACCGCCCGATCTCGCGCAACCATGGGCGGGCAGCGGCGAGGTCGGCGTCTACGCGTCGATCGCTGTCGGCACGGATGCCACGCTCGAAGTGGCAATCGAAAAGGACTTCGCCTGTCTGGACCGGGCAGGTGCCGGCAACGAGGACACATATTCCAACCCCCTTGCGGGCATTGTTTACGATGACAGACAGTGCCGATAGGAGGCTTCGATGCGCGTCTCTTTTCTGTTGAAGGTCCGCACCGGGATGGTTGAAGAGTACAAACGCCGCCATGCCGCCGTGTGGCCCGAGATGCTCGACGCGCTGCGCGAATCCGGCTGGCGCAATTATTCCCTCTTCCTGCGCCCGGACGGCCTGCTGATCGGCTATCTCGAAACGGACGACTTCGCCCGCTGCTGCGCACGCATGAAGGAGCATCCCGTAAACGCCCGCTGGCAGGCGGAGATGGTGCCCTTCTTTGAATCCCTCGGCCCCGGCGCTGCGGATGATAATATGTTTCCGCTTGAGGAAGTCTTCCATCTGGACTGAGTGAAAGAGGTCCTGCTGCGCCGTCCGCAGGCGTCCTGCAACCCAACTCTTGCGCGCGGCGGATGGTCAGACCGCAAGCACCCTGGAGGAAATTCGCATGAAATCATTCGATTCGCTGCGGCGCGATCTCTTGCGCACCGGCAGTCTGGGCATCGCGGCCGCCGCGCTGCCGGCAGCTTCTTTTGCAGCTTCAAAAAAGCATGGCGGCGCCCCTGCCGCCGAGGGGATCTTCAACGTCCGCAACTACGGCGCTACAGGCGATGGCAAGACGCTCGATACCGACGCTGTCAATCGCGCCATCGACGCCGCGGCCGGCGCCGGCGGTGGCGTGGTTGTCTTCCCCGCTGGAACCTATCTCTGTTTTTCCATTCACTTGAAGAGCAACGTCCATCTGCACCTGCTCCAGGGCAGCACGATCCTTGCCGCCGATTCGCCTCTTCCCGGTCAGACCACTGGCTACAACGGAGGCGTGTACGATGCCGCTGAGCCAAATACCCCCTGGGAACCGTATCAGGATTATGGCCACAATCACTGGCACAACTCGCTCATCTGGGGCGAGGAAATTCACGACTTCAGCATCACCGGCACGGGCCTCATCTATGGCAAGGGACTGAGTTTTGGCGCGGGTCGCACACCCCGCGGCAACTACCCCGTGTACGTCGCCGAGCAGGCCGGCGTGGGTAACAAGGCCATCGCTCTCAAGAACTGCCATAACGTCCTGCTGCGCGACTTCTCCGTCCTCAAGGGTGGCCACTTCGCGCTGCTGCTCACCGGCGTCGACAACCTCACCATCGACAATCTGACCCTCGACACCGACCGCGACGGCATGGACATCGACTGCTGCCAGAACGTGCGCGTCTCCAACTGCACGGTGAACTCGCCCTGGGACGACGGCATCTGCCCCAAGTCGAGCTACGCGCTAGGCTATGCCCGGCCGTGCAGGAACACAACCATCGCCAACTGCTGGGTGACGGGCTACTACGAGCTCGGAACCGTCATCGACGGGACCTTCAAGAAGTACGCGCCGGATGTCCACGTGCCGCGCAACGGGCGCATCAAGTGCGGAACGGAGTCGAACGGCGGGTTTATCAACTTCACCATCACGGGCTGCGTGATCGAGGGCTCTCACGGGTATGCGCTCGAGACGGTGGATGGGGCGTTGCTGGAGGACATCGCCATCACCAACACGACCATGCGCGACGTTGGCACCGGGCCGCTGTTCCTCAGGCTCGGCGCGCGGCTGCGCGGGCCCAAGGAGACAACCAAGGTGGGCACGCTGCGACGCGTGCTGATCAGCAACCTGGACTGCTACAACGCAACCGCGCATCAGGCTTCGATCCTGAGCGGTATACCCGGTTACACGATCGATGATGTGAAGCTATCGAACATCTACATCGAGACCGCCGGCGGCGGGACGGCCGACCAGGCGCAGATCCAGGTGCCGGAGCTCGAGAACGGGTATCCCGAGCCGGGGCGGTTCGGCACAACGCCCTCGTCGGGTTTTTTCCTGCGGCACATGAAGAACCTCGAGATGAGCCACCTGGAGATCGCCAGCGCCACGCCCGATGCGCGTCCGGCGTTTTACCTCGACGATGTGAACCGCGCGGACTTCTTCGCCATCACCGCGCCACGCAGCGCAGAAGGCGCGTTTGCGCTGCGCGGCGTGAAGGATTTGCGCATCGGCTGGAGCCGCGCAGCTTCGGACACTACGCTCGACAGCGTGGACAACAAGACGTTGTGAAAGGAATCGGAATGCGTGCGGGTCGCTCGCGCGCATCCCGATCATCGGAGCGAAGGAAATATGCGGTGCGCTATCCGCGCAGCCAGTCCTTCACCTTTTGCACCATCACGTCGCGGCCAATATCGGAGATCGCGTTCGTCAACGGAATCTGCTTGGGGCAGGCCTGCACGCAATTCTGGGCGTAGCCGCACTCCTGGATGCCGCCGTCGCCGGCCAGGGCGCGCAGGCGCTCCTCCTTGAAGACCTTGCCGGTGGGGTGGTTGTTAAAGAGCTTGACCTGCGCAATCGTGGCCGCGCCCACAAAGCCGGTGGCGTCGTTGAACTGCGGGCAGACCTCCATGCAGCAGGTGCAGGAGATGCAGTTCGACAGTGGGTAATTCGCCTCCTGCTGCTGAGGGAAGACGCGCGGACCCGAACCTAGATCATAGGTGCCGTCGACCGGAACCCACGCCTTGACCCGCATTAGATTCTCAAACAGAACCGATCGGTCCACCTGAAGGTCGCGGACGAGCGGGAATTTACTGAGCGGCTCGATCTTGATCGGCTGCTCGAGATTGTCGACCAGCGCCGAGCAGGCCATGCGGGCGCGGCCGTTGATGCGCATCGCGCACGACCCGCAGATCTCCTCGAGGCAGTTGGAGTCGTAGGCAATGGGCGTGGTCTCGTGGCCGTCCGCGGTCACGGGGTTGGCGGCGATCTCCATCATGGCGGAGATAACGTTCATGCCGGGCCGCCACTCCAGCTCAAACTTCTCCCACACCGCGGGCGCATCGGGGCTGGCCTGGCGCTTGATCTCGAATGCTACGGTCCTGTTTGCCATCAGTCAGTCTCCCTCTGCTTATTTCGCGGCGTCGTAGCGGCGTGCGCGCGGCGGAATATATTGCGTGTCCACTTGTTCGTATTCGATTTTGGGTCCGGCCACGTCGCCCGTGAAGCCGGCCTTGGTGGTCTTCAGGAACTTCTCGTCGTTGCGCTCCGGGAAGTCCGGCTTGTAATGCGCGCCGCGGGACTCGTCGCGCAGCAGGGCGCCGAGAACCACGCAGCGCGAGAGCTCCAGCATGTTGTAGAGCTGGCGCGTAAAGGCGAAGCTGGTGTTGGCCCACTGGCTCTTGTCGCTCAGGTTGATCTTCTTGTAGCGGTCGAGGAGCTCGAGGATCTTCTGGTCGGCCTGCTTCAGCCCCTTGTTGTAGCGGATCACCGTCGCGTGCTCGGTCATAGTGGTGCCGAGTTCGCGCCACAGGCGGAAGGGATTCTCCGTGCCCTCGCTGATCAGGAGTTTTTTGTTGATCTCAGCCTGGCGCGCGATCTCCGATGCGGCGCCCCCGTCGCCTTCGCCGGCAGCCAGGCTCTTGGCGTAGGCGAGGGCGTTGGGGCCGGCGTGGAAGCCGCCGTAGATGCAACTGACGAGGGAGTTGGCGCCCAGGCGGTTGGCGCCGTGGTACTGGTACTCGCACTCGCCGGCGGCGAAGATCCCGGGGACGTTGGTCATCTGGTTGAAGTCCACCCAGAGGCCGCCCATGGTGTAGTGCATGCCGGGGAAGATCTTCATGGGCTCCAGGTGCGGATCGACGCCGACGAACTTCTCGTAGATCTCGAGGATGCCGCCGAGCTTGCGGTCGAGGGTCTCGCGATCGATGTGCGTCAGGTCGAGATAGACCATGGGCTGGCCGTCGAGGCCGAGGCCGAGCTCATACACAACTTTATGAATGGCGCGCGTGGCCACGTCGCGCGGCACCAGGTTGCCGTACTTGGGATACCACTCCTCGAGGAAGTAGAAGCGCTCGGCCTCGGGGATCTGCTTCACAGTGCGCTTGTCGCCCTGGGTGCGCGGAACCCAGACGCGGCCGCCTTCGCCGCGCGCGGACTCGGACATCAACCGCAGCTTGTCCTCGCCGGGGATGGACGTGGGGTGAACCTGGATGAACTCGCCATTGGCGTAGTAGACGCCCTGCTGAAAGACGGCCGACTGCGCGGAGCCGGTGCAGACGACTGAGTTGGTGCTCTTGCCAAAAAGGGCCCCGACGCCGCCGGTCGCCAGGATGATGGCGTCTGCAGGGAATGCGCGCAGCTCCATGGAGCGCAAGTCCATGGCGACGATGCCGCGGGCTACGCCTTTCGAGTCGAGGATCGCCGAGAGGAACTCCCAGCCCTCGTATTTGCGGACGCGGCCTTCGGACTCGTGGCGGCGCACCTGCTCATCTAAAGCGTACAAAAGCTGCTGGCCGGTGGTCGCGCCGGCGAAGGCCGTGCGGTGATAAAGCGTGCCACCGAAGCGGCGGAAGTCGAGCAGGCCCTCGGGGGTGCGATTGAAGGGAACACCCATGCGGTCGAGCAGGTCGATGATCGCGGGCGCCTGCTCGCACATGCCTTTCACAGGGGTCTGGTTGGCGAGGAAATCGCCGCCATAAATCGTATCGTCAAAATGCTGCCAGGTGGTGTCCCCCTCTCCCTTCAGGTTCTTCGCGGCGTTGATGCCGCCCTGGGCGCAGACCGAGTGCGAGCGCTTGACGGGGACGATGGAGAACAGATCCACGCTGCCGCCGGCCTCGGCGATCTTGATGACCGCCGCGAGCCCGGCCAACCCTCCGCCAACCACGATGATTCTGGGTGCTGCCATCCGAGTTCCTTTCGAGAAAACCAGGGGTCAGGGATCAGGGTTCAGGGGTCCGTGCTTACGACTCCGCGCCTGCATTGTTGAATGAAGAAGCATCGGCGGCCTGAGGCGCCGGGGTCACGAGGGGAACGTCTGTTTCTGAACCAAGGTTCTGTGCCTCCGCTTTGGCTCCTGAGCCCTGAGCCCTGACCCCTGATCCCTGGTAGTAGCTGACCGGCACATCCTTGGGCGCGTTGGCATACTTCGGTCCGGTAAAGGCCCAGATGCTGGCCAGGCCCATGGCGCAGAGGAGAATGCCACCGACTGCACAGACATAAGCGAAGCGCCGGCGCGACTTGACGCCCGGCGTGATGCCCCACTTGGCCGCGAACAGCCAGACCCCATAGGCGAAGTGCCAGCAGACCGCGATCATGGCAATGACATAAGCCGCAAGAATCCACGGGTTGGCCAGTTCGTGCTGCACCTTATAGAACGCGGCCCCCGGATGCTCCGGCAGGCTCACGCCCATGAACCGCTGCGTAGCTACGTGATAGCCGATGTAGATGAACGCAATTACGCCCGTGTAGCGCTGCGCCAGGTACATCCAGTTGCAGGACCAGGGGTAGTACACGACGTTGGCTTTGCCGCGCAGCCAGATGTAGAGGCCATAGATGCCGTGATAAAGGATGGGCAGAAAGATGAAGACCCACTCAAGGACGCGGACCAGGGGCAGGTGGTTCAGAAAGTAGACCTGCTCGCCGTACCTCACCGGGCCGCCCAGCGCTTCAAAGTTCGAGATGAGGTGCTCGAGCAGAAACGCGCCGATAGGGATGATGCCGAGCAGCGAGTGCAGCTTGCGCCAGACGAAGCTCGTGCCCTGGCCGGCGCGCAAAGGCTCGACGCCGCGCCCGACAACATGCGAAGAGGGGGGCGTGGAGGAAGTTGAAACAGTGGCCATGATGATGTCGGCTCCTGAAGGCCCCGGGACCCCTCGATTCAGGGCAGGGAAATCTTAGAATGCGAGACAAAGTTGCACGCTTTGTATCAACTCATTATTCGAGTCGGGCGCCGCAGGAGTCAAGGCAAGCGTCCCGGCGGGTTTTCAACTCCTGGGATTGAGTTGCGAAAGCAGCGCCTCCAGCGCGCGTCCCCGATGGCTCAACGACAGCTTCGTCTCAAGATCGATCTCCGCCATGGTGCGGTCCAGCTCCGGCAGATAAAACAGCGGATCGTAGCCAAACCCGCCCGTGCCGCGCGGCGCTTCGAGGATCATACCCTCGACGGCGCCCTCGGCCGTGAGCTGTACCACGCCGTCCCGCGCAACCGTTAGGACGCAGTGATAGCGAGCCGTCCGCTGTGCCGCCGGAACCGTCGCCAGGCGCTGCAGGAGCACCATATTGTTCCACACGTCGGTGTTGTCGTTGGCGTCGGGCGAGTCCACAAACCCCGCATCCGCGGCAAAGCGCGCCGACCGCACGCCCGGCGCTCCGCCAAGCGCGTCCACTTCCACGCCGGAATCGTCGGCCAGCACCAGCTTGTCGGGCGCGAAGCGGGAGTAGTAGACAGCCTTAAGCATAGCGTTGGCTGCAAAGGTCGCCCCATCCTCCTCGGGAGCGGGGATCGTGTCGAGGCCGGGCAGCGGATCGATAAAGACAGAGTAGGCGCGGGCGGCAGTGCGGAAGTCGCGCAGCTTGCCCTGGCTGGTGGTGGCTGCTAAGAGGCGGAGGGCCATGGTCCGAGTGTAATGGGCGCCGGCAGCTCCCGCCTCGCAGGCTGCGCGGCCCAGGATTGTGCCATTCGAGCGGGTAGCCTAACAATCCTCCCTTGTGCAATGCGTTGTCTTTGACAGTCGGAGGTCTCGCCGCGTATCTTCTTCCCGTACTGAAATTGATTCATTCTCGAAATCCAGGCTGAATGCGCCTCTTTGCGCCGTCCCGTAAGTTTCCGTTTCGCCCTTGGACGGCACGGCACGCCGTAGGTTTCGATCCCTGCGAGTCCAGCGATGAATAACCATTGGATTCCTTGTTGTCTGGCTTTTGCGGCGTCGATTGTCCCTTGTGTCGCGCAAAAGGCTGCGGCGCTCGATGGGCCCGTCGAACTGCAGGTGGACAATCTCCCGTTGCCTCTCGGCGTCGACGATCCCGCCCCGCAATTTTCCTGGCGGTTGCACGATCCGGCGCGCGGAGCCCGGCAGACGGCGTATGAGGTGTTCGTCGCTTCGGAGCCTGGACTGCTCGACAACGGCCGCAAGGCGGATGTGTGGGACAGCGGACGTATCGAGTCGGGCGAGTCTCTGAATCTCCGCTACGCCGGACCCGCGCTCAAGCCCACCACCCGCTACTACTGGCGGGTGAGGGTGTGGGGCGCAGCCGGCCGGCCCTACACCGACAGCAAGACGGCCTGGTGGGAGACCGGCCTGATGACCGATGCCGCGTGGCGTGCCCAGTGGATCGGCTACGAGACACCGGAAGAGGCCGCGGTCCGCCACGCCGGCGCGCAGTGGATCGCGAATCCCGAGTCCCATGAGCTCGCGGCGGAGAAGAAGCCGGAGCAGCAGTATGCCTACCGCACGACGATTCAATTGACGAAGCCGGTAAAGTTTGCGGCCCTCTATGCCACCGGCCAGGACTCCGTGGCCGCCTGGATCGATGGCACGCAGGTGCTCAGGGCCGATCCGCTGCCGCCCTGGAACCAGATGCCCTGGAAGCGCTTCGTGCGCGCGGAGGTGACGGCGCACCTGAAGGCCGGCGCGAACACGCTCGCCATCGAGAGCGTGCACTACGTCATCAATCCCAACGGCATGGTGACGGATGAGGCGCCGCCGACGATCGCCACGCTGGTCGTCGAATACTCAGACGGCACCTGGACGAGTTTTGCGAGCGGGCCGGATTGGAGGACTGCGATTCATCCTCCGGCCGGATGGCAGTCCGCGGATTTCGACGATTCCGGATGGAAGAACGCCGTCGCGTGGGCGAGCGCGACCGGATCGGATGCCGGCGCGGATCTCGGCCACCCGTGGATCCCGGACTCCGTGAAAGCGCTCCGCCACACCTTTTCCGTGGATTCGCCGGTCAAATCGGCCCGGCTCTACGCCACCGCTCTGGGCATGTACGAGCTTTTCCTCAATGGCAAGCGAGTCGGCGACGAGGCCATGGCGCCGGGTTGGACGGACTACCGCGAGTGCGTTGTGTATCAGACCTACGACGTCACCGCCGACGTCAAGGCCGGCGCAAACGCCATCGGCGCGCTGCTGGCGCCGGGTTGGTATGAGGATTCGATTGAATGGTACCAGCGGCCGAACAACTACGGCATGACATCCCCGGCCCTCCTCGCCGAGCTGCGCATCGAGCACGCGGACGGCACCGTTCAGTGGGTGACAACCGACGCGAACTGGCAGGCGCGCCGTTCCAGCATCCTCCACTCGGAGATCTACAACGGTGAGACGCAGGATGCGCGACTGATCGAGCCGGGATGGGAAACGGCCGTGTTTTCGGCCATGGGGTGGAAGCCGGCCGAGACAATCGACCCCGCCCCCATAGAGATTCTGGCGCAGGGCTTTGAGCCGATTCGCGTCGAGAAGATACTGGCGGCAAAGTCTCTGACCGAACCGAAGCCCGGCGTCTACGTCTACGACCTTGGCCAGAACCTCGCAGGCGTGGAGCAACTCCGTGTGGAAGGGCACGCGGGAACAGAGGTAACACTCCGCTTCGGGGAGATTCTGAATACGGACGGGACCGTCTATACGGAAAACCTGCGCACCGCGACGGCGACGGACCACTTCATCCTCAACGGCAAAGGCGTGGAGGAATTCACGCCGCAGTTTACCTATCACGGCTATCGCTACGCGGAGATTACCGGACTGCCGTCAAAACCGCCTCTCGATGCCTTGAAAGCCGTGGTGCTGCACACGGCCGCTCCCCTGACCGCCAGCCTCTCTACTGGCAGCGCCATGGTCAACCAGCTCTGGAGCAACATCCTCTGGGGCCAGCGCTCCAACTTCATGAGCGTGCCCACCGACTGCCCGCAGCGCGACGAGCGGCTCGGCTGGATGGGCGACGCCGAGGTCTTCTGGCGCACCGCCTCCTACAACATGGACCTCGCGGCCTTCTCGCGGAAGTTCGCGCGCGACATGCGGGGTACGCAAAATGGCACCGCCTTCTACGGCATCTATTCACCCGGTACGGCGCGCCAGAATGCTGGCTGGGGCGCGGGCTGGAGCGATGCGGGCATCGTCGTGCCGTGGACCTCGTGGCTGCAGACCGGCGACACGCGCATCATCGATCAGAACTGGGCGGCGATGAACAAGTACCTTGACGCCATCGCCGCGGCCAACCCCGACTTCCTCTGGAAGAACGACGGCGGCAACGAGTTCGGCGACTGGCTGTCGCCGGAGGGCAAAACCAGGTACGCGCTCATCGCCACTGCGTACTGGGCCTACGATCTGACGCTGATGCGGCAGATGGCGCGGGCCACCGGCCGCACCGCGGACGCCGGGAAGTACTCCGCGCTCTTCGATAAGATTCGCGCTGCGTTCGACAAGGAGTTTGTGCGGCCCGACGGCTTTGTTGCCGGCGGCGACAATAGCCCATCGGGCTTCGGGATCATCAAGAATCCCGGGGCCAAAAGCACGGGCGGCGATACGCAGACCGGCTACGTGCTGGCGTTGCACATGGACCTGCTGCCCGAAGACCTGCGTGCGGCGGCCGCGAAGCGGCTGGCCGACAAGATCGAAGCCAATCACGGGCTGCTCGGTACCGGCTTTCTCGGAACGCCCTACCTGCTTGAAGTGCTCACGCAGAATGGCCACGCTGATCTCGCCTGCAAGCTGCTCTTCAACACGGCGTATCCCTCCTGGGGCTACATGATCGATCACGGTGCCACGACCATGTGGGAGCGGTGGAACGGCGACAGGATGCTCAGCGATCCGACGATGAACTCGTTCAACCACTATGCCTACGGCGCGGTGGGCGCGTGGCTCTACCGCTATGCCGCCGGCGTGGACGCCACGCCGCTCGACGCCGGTTTCCACACCGTGGTGTTGCATCCGGTCTTCGCTGCGCGCCTCAGCCCCGTCTCCTTCGGCTACGACTCCGCCTACGGCCCCATTCATTCCGACTGGTCGGTGAAGGGAAGCACAGCCGTTTGGCACGTGACCATCCCCGCCAACACCACCGGCTGGCTCGCTGTGAGCGGCGCGCAAGCGGCGAAGTATAAGCTCGAAGGAGTCCAACTCGCGCAGAGCACGCAGGCCACGCCGAAAACCCTCGACGGCCGCAGCGGCTTTGAGCTGGCTGCGGGCAGTTACACCTTTTCCGTTCAGCTTGAGTAAGTGGTTTGCAAGCTCAGGGAGCTTCTTTTTACCTTCGGCAGCCGGCAGCGCAACACTCTGCTCGGCTGCCCTCAGAGAGGAATTCGCGCATGGCGGCAATCGCGGCAGGCATCGGATGGCACACGCTGGGGGCGGCCATGGCCGCCTCCTTTTATGCGCCCATTGAAAAGGTGAAGAAGTGGTCCTGGGAGACCACTTGGGCCGTGGCCGGCCTCTTCTCCTGGATATTGCTGCCCATCGGCGTGAGTCTCTTTCTGCTCCCCAACTTTCACGCCTTTTACTCCTCGCTCGATCCCCGGCTGGTCTGGAAGGTGGCCTTGTTCGGCGCCATGTGGGGTGTGGGCAATGTGAACTACGGCCTCACCATGCGCTATCTCGGGATGTCGCTGGGCATCGGTGTGGCCATCGGCGTCACCCTCGTGGTGGGCACTCTGGTCCCGCCCCTCATCCACGGCAAAGGCGCGATGCTGCTGACCACCCGGAGCGGCCTGCTCACCATAGCTGGGATCGTGGTTGCGCTCGTCGGCATCGCCATCGTCTCCTACGCCGGCCATCAAAAAGAGGTCCAGATGGGCGCCGGTGCGCAGGAGTTCAACGTCAAGCTCGGGCTGTTGCTGGCGGTGATGTGCGGCATCTTTTCGTCGGGCATGTCGTTTGCCATCGACGCCGCCACGCCCATCGCCAACAGAGTGCTTCACCTCGGCGTCAATCCCCTCTATGCGGCGCTGCCTGCTTACGTGATCATCATGGGCGGCGGCGCGGTGGTGAACTTCGCTTACTGCTTCTCCCGGCTCGGCTTCAAGCGCGATCTCTCCCTGCGGCGCGACCTGGGCCAGCCGGGCGGCACCATTGCCAGGAACGGCATTCTGGCCGCTTCCGGCGGCATCATGTGGTATCTGCAATTCTTCTTCTACGCCTGGGGCGCGGCCAACATCCCCCAGCACCTGGCCTACGTCAACTGGATGCTGCACATGAGCATCTATGTGCTTTGCGGCGGCCTGGTCGGACTCGCTCTCGGCGAGTGGAAGGGCGTGGGCACCCGGCCCGTGCGGCTGCTCTGGGCCGGGATGCTGGTGATCATCGCCGCGGCCAACCTCGTCGGCCTCGGCATGGCCGCCGGTTCCTGAGAATCCCCAATCCGCTCCCTTCCCGGGCCCTGAATCAGAACCGGGCCGCGCCTCCGTCCTATTCCCGGCCGGTCCTTCGCCTTGCCCGCAGCCATGGATTCCCCAGCCAGGAAGTGTTCTTCGGCAGCGATCCAGTTGCGCTGGAGCGGTTCTCCAATGGGTGTAGGGCGAAGCTTGATTGCTGGCTCACCGACCGTTTGATGTTGTACTGCCGCGGGCGCCTCAGCTCTCCGATTTTGGGACCTGGGATTGCCAATCGCAGGTTCAAATCCATTCTGTCGGTGACCTGGCAGGTCGCGGAAAAACCTGATGCGGGTGGGTCTTGTAACAGGGCACGAGTTCACTCGTACCGCAAATTCTTCAAAATAAAGGTCGGGCTTTAGCCCCTGCGGAAAGCGTCGGTCTCGATTTGCCTCTCGTTCTCCCTTTTTCCGCAGCCTGCTACAGCATTTTCGCTTCTGCTGCTTACAGAACCAGTACTGCCGAGTGGCTTGTTCCTGAAGAAAAGGCCGCCTTGAAGAATGCAGCAATGTTGAATAAGTGAAGCGAAAATGCTCTAGGGCCCGGATGAGTGATCCGGCAAAGCGGGTGGCTTCATCTTATTGATGAGCGCGGTATCGGCGGTCACCGTGATGTCCTTTACCTCAGCAAATTCGGCTTTGGCTTTCTGCATGTCTCCCATCGACTTGTAGAGCCGGCCGAGCTGCCAGTGAACATCCGCGTCGTTGGGGGCAAGTCTGGCGGCCGCCATGAATTCGCGCCGAGCGGCCCCGCGTCGGCCCGCCTGGGCATCGATGGTTCCGAGGTCGAGATACGTCAATTCGATCGCCGGGTCGATGAGAAGGGACCTCTGCAGCAAGGGAACGGCAGCCTCGGGTTGGTTGAGGCGCATATCCACGTCTCCCAGGTAGGTCAGCGCCTGTGCATGCCCCGGATTGTTGTCCAGTTCGGCCTGAAACTCCGGCCCCGCTTCCGCGAACTGCCGTCTGGTCCATAACAGGTAACCAAGACCGAAGTGGACGTCGGGCATCTTCGGATCGGCCTTGGCCGCGGCACGGAACTGCTGAATTGCGCCGGTAACATCCTTCATGGCGTCCAGGGCTTCGCCGGCCAGCATGTCAGCCTCGGCCGACTCCGCGTTCAACTCGAGGATCTCGTGATAAGTGTCGAGGACGCACGAATACTGCCTCGACCATAGACAACTGTGCGCAAGCGCAAGCCGGAGCTGCAGGTTCTGCGGGTCGCGGGCCGCCGCTTCCTTCAGGTATGGAACCGCTTTTGCGTACTCGCCGAGCCCGTAATGGCACATGCCCACCAGGATGTCGAGCCGCTGACGATCGGGCGAGGAGGGTGCCGTGCTCTTCAGCACCAGGTCGAACTCCGGAAGAGCATCCCTCATCGCGCCGGCCTTGAATAGAGCCAGACCGAGGTTCAGGCGCAGGCCGGGGATCGTTGAATGAAGCGCGAGCGCTTTTCGATCGAGCTGCGCGGCCTCCTTATAGCGCTCCTGGCGCGCTTCGAGCAGCCCCAGATGGGCAAACGCTTCAGAGCTCGCAGGGTGTGTCTGCAGATAGGTGCGCCAGGCGGCCTCGGCCTCGGCATTTCGTCCCTGCTGCTCGAGGAGAAGGGCAGCCTGCCGTGGATCGGCCGCCGCTGTTGCATTTTGGGCCGCGCAGGCGGCCGTGGCCAGCAGCAGCCACGCGCCCGCCAACAGAACCGCATGGAATAGCGAAATCGTTCGAAAGGGAGTCTCCATCGTCCGGTCGCGGCCGATGCGTTTGCTTTTCAATAGAACCATTCCGTTGCAGCCGCTGTCACGCCCGATTCTCTCTCGGGACAAGCCCGCGGATCAACCGGTTACCGAGCCATAAAGTACTGGCACAGCCAAACCGGGCGCGGAGAGAGTGCCGCGCCCGGTTCAGGAGACCCATCAGAAGGTGAACTTGCCGCCGAGCTCGAACTCCCTCGGGGCCAGGTCGCCGTTGGTGATGCCAAAGGACGCGCTCTGCGGGTTGGTGCTGCTGATCCCGTTGAACTGCGTGTGGTTGAAGGTGTTGAAGCTTTCGGCGCGGAACTCGAAGTTGACCCGCTCGCCGACCGCGAAGGTCTTGTAAACCGAAGTGGTGAAGTCGGTGTTGCCGGCGCCGACCACTGCATCCTTGCCGGCGTTGCCGAAGCCCAGGTTCGGGCCGCCATTCCATGCTGCGACCGGCGCCGAGAAGCCGGCGCTGCTCACATATTGATAGCCCGCCGCGGTGTGCGTCTTCGTGTACTGGACCTTGCCGCTCAGATTGGGACGGCTGGCGTAATCGCCGCCCAGACCGACGGTGTCGCCGTAGCTGTTCTTGGGAGCGTATCCGCCAAACCACGGCAGGCCGGTCTCGGAGAGCGCCGTGCCGGCGATCTCCCAGCCGCCCAGCATGCTGCGCGTCATCCCGTTGGCGTGCGCAAAGAAGGGCAGTTTGTACTCGTAATTGATATTGAGGATCTGGCGGCGATCCAATGCGCCCGAACCCTTGTCGTACTTCAGGTTCCACGGATCGTAGGAGGGATTGTTGTTATCGACGTCCACGCTGCCGGGGGTGGAGTCGATCTGGTGGGACCAGGTGTAGTAGACCCCATAGCTGAGGCCGAATCGGTTTTGCTGCCGCATACCAACCTGCAGGCTGTTGTAAGTCCCCGTAGCCGGATCGGACTGCAGGCGGATATTGCCGAAGCCCGGATAAGTTACATCGCTGTTCACCTGCGCCGACGTAAGCTTTCCGGATGCGTACAGCTGCCGCGTCGCCAGCGGCGTGCTCAGCGGGAAGTTGTTGATCGGGATCCACACGTTCTGGTCCCACTCCGCGTTGCCCACATACTGTGTGGTCAGGACCACCGCGCGGGCAATCTCATGCTGAATGCCCAGGCTGTACTCGGCCACGCCCGGATCGGGGTAATGGGTATTCATGGAGTTGTAGCCTTGCGGGAACGAAGGTGCAGACGCGGTTCCGCCCGTCAACCAGTTGGTGGTCGGGCTGGTCAGCTCTACGTCGTTCGCCGAGGGCGTGCTGATGAAAGGAGGCGAGCCGGCTGCGTCGTAGACATCGTTGCCCTGAATGCGCTCGTAGAAGATGCCGAAGCCGCCCCGCAGAACCGTCTTGCCGTTCGCGAACAGGTCATAGGAGAAACCCAGGCGCGGCATGATCGTGTTGTAGTCGTTCTTGACCAGGGCGCGCGGAACGCCGTTCTGACCGGCTATGGCGATGCCGTTCATGTAGAAAGGCGTCTGCACGCCGTTGAAGTTGAACACCTGCAGGCCGGGACTGTTGGTTCCCGTGCAGCCGCCGCTGGTATCGCTGGTGGTGCAGAAGGCGCCGCTGGTCGAATCGAAGGTGGGCACCAGCGCCGGCTGATACAGCGAGGGCTCGAAGTTCGACACTTGGTTGTTGCGTTCGAAGACATGCGGCATGGCATCGTAGCGAACGCCGTACTGAACGCTCAGTTGCGGAGTTACATGCCAGTTATCCATGGCAAAAACCGAAATCGTATTGTTCACGTAATGGTTTCTGGGATTGGCATTCGACTGGTTGAAGTTGGTGGCCAGGCCGAGCAGGAAATCCAGATAGGAGTCGCCGGTAAGGGCGCCCACCGGCGTTAGCGTCGTGGGGTTCCAGCCGTCGTTAAAAGTGTAGTCGCCTTCGGAGTCCTTGCCGATGACTTGGTTCTTGGTATAGCGGTTGAAACCGCCTCCGAATTTGTAGTTATGTTTTCCGTGGGTCACTGACAGTCCAAAGACTTCGTTGTAGTCCTCGGCGCCGTTGGTCCACGGATCGTTCCCCGGTCCCCACTCGCTGCTCGATGTGCCGTTGGGAACGGTCTGCAGGATGATATCCGGCAGGCGGTTGCCCGCATCGTTGGCCGCCGGGAAGTAGGTCCCGGTGCTCCAGCCGGAGGGCTTCACAAAGCTGCCCCCGCCCGCCGCCGTGGGGATAATCGCGATCTTGTTGCCGTCGTAGTTGAACGCGGCTTCCAGCAGGACGTTGGGCGTCAGAGCGCCGGTGAGCTTGACGACCGCCATATAAGACGGGTTGCTGAAGTTCGAGCCGACCGTCGGGAAGTTGTCGCCCTGCCACTCCGGCGTGGCCTGCGTCGAGTCGTTGGCATCGTGGATGAAGTGGCCGAAGATGGACCACTTGTCGTTGATGTTGTGGTCGATGCGGAATAGTTCTTCCCGCACCGTGATGGGGAGATGACCGCCGGTCGGCGTATAGGTGTCGTTGGTCGTATTCGTCGCCGCGGGAAGATTCTTGAGGGTGTTGAACAGGAGGGCGTTCGCATCCAGGAGCCCGCCCGGGATCGAGTTGGGCACGCCGTTGTAGACCCACTTGCTGCCCGGGGTGAGGCCATAGCCCACCAGCGCATTGTAGAGCGGCGTACCGCTCGGGACATTAGGCACGGTCAGGTACGGCGCGGCATCGTAGGTCGGCAGCTGGTAAGTGAAGGTGCTGGCCGAGGTTACCTCGTCGGCCGCGGGCAGAGTGCTGATGGGGCTCGTCGGCACACCGTTGACCATCCGGCGCCACTCTTCGTTGAAAAAGAAGAAAGTCTTCTTCTTGTCCTGGTTGTAGTGACCGGGAATAAAGAACGGGCCGCCGAGATTGGCGCCGAAGATGTTGTAGCGCAGCTCTGCCTTGGCGGCATGTTGTCCGTCGTTGTTGTCGAAATAATCGTGGGCATCCAGAGCGTCGTTGCGGTCGAACTCCCAGGCTTCGCCGTGGAACTGGGAAGTTCCGTTCTTGATGGACATGGTGACGGCGCCGCCCGAGGCGATTCCGTAGTCCGGCGCGTAGTTGCTCGACAGCACCTGGAACTCGGAGAGGGCATCCTGCGAAGGCATGACCGACATCTTGCCGCCCGAACCGCGGTCGTACGCCTCGCCGCCGTCGACAATCCAGATGTTATGCGCTTGGTTCAGGCCGTTGAAGCTGATGGCATAGTTGGCGTTCACGGAGAATGGGTTTTCCATGGCCGGCAGGTTGCCGCTCACGCCCAGGCCCAGGGTCGCCAGGCTGATCACGTTGCGTCCGTTGGTGGCCAGCTCGGTAATCTGCTGCTGGCTGATCAGCGTGCTCACCACGTTCGAGTCGGTCTGCAGCGTCAGGGCGTTGGCCGCCACGGTCACGGTGGTCATCGCGGAGCCGACCACCAGCCTGACATCGACACGGAAATTCGCGGAGATGTTGACCACGATTCCGTTTTGCGTGTAGGTCTCAAAGCCGTTGGCCGTGACTTTCATGTCGTACTTGGCCGCATTCAATCCGGCAATCTGGTAGAGCCCCGCGGAGTCGCTGATGGTGCTTCTGCTGATGCCGGTGGCCGGATCGGTGAGCTGGATCTGGGCTCCCGAGACCACCGCTCCCGTCTGATCGGTGACGATGCCGTTGACCGATGAATTGGCTTGCGCCATTGCCGCGGCACAAGTCAATGCGAGCAGCAGCGGCACCAGGAGGAACCTGTATTTCGCGTCTCTCATGTCACCTTCCTTTACAAGGTTCGAACTGTTTGTCTCGCGCGCTGCTGCCCCGGACTGCGACGGCGAATTCTTCTGGCAAGCAGCGTGGATTTGCCCGGCCTCGAGTGCTTGGTGTCACCGGGCAATATCGGCTTTCTCTGGGGCGTCAGGGAGAACCCATTTGTTTGTCTCTTCTTCTCTCCCAATCCCACGCGTCCTGATGTGCTCTTTCTGCGCTTACCGTCAACTCAAACGTTTTAGTAGGCAGAGAAAAATGCTTCGTCTCTCTCGCGCGGGAAGGGCGGTCCACCCACTCCAGGACGAGTTCGACACCCGAACTTTTCAGGCGGGAAACATTAAAGACCCAAATGAGAACGGTTGTCAAGACGAATTATCTACTTAAACGTTTGAGCTCTATACGCCCGCATCTCGGCGCCAGACCGCACTCATACCCGCGGCCGTTTCACGAGGCCGGGCGAACATCGTGCTTATCGAATGCCTCGCCTCCGGCCAGCCCGTGCCGGCCTGCCAGCCGGCGGACGGGGTCCGATCCTGGTCCAGGACCTCCCGGTTCCACAAGCCACTGTGGACGAGGGTACCTGCGCAGCCGGCTGCCTTAACAATCGCAACCTTGGGAGATAGCTGGGATAGTCGGGATATGCATTAAGTCGAAGTTACAAATCGCCCCTGCGCCGCCTGTGACTCCGGGCGAAATCGTTTACATCCGCGGACGGCATACAGCAGAGATCCCTCCGGCTCAAAAGAGACGACGGGCCCGATTCCTAGCTGAGGATGCCCTGAACCTCAACCTCCCTGCGGCCGTCTTCCGGAGGCAATATCAGATTGCCCTCAATCGGTCTGCCGTCCACCGCGAGCGCAATCTGGTTTCCACTGCCTTGCCTCTCCACGGCGATTCTGTAAACCACTCCCCGATAGACCCGCGTCGCCGTGAACCCCGGCCAGTTCGCCGGAATGACCGGGGCGACCTCGAGTCCCTCGAACGTGGCCCGCACTCCCAGGATCCACTGCACGATCGCGTGATAGTTCCATGCCGCCGTGCCCGTGAGCCATGAGTTCTTGGCTTCGCCGAAGCTGGGCGCGTCGATGCCTGCGATCATCTGCGCGTAAACATACGGCTCGCAGCGATGCACCTCGCTGATCTCCTCGCGCGCCGAAGGATTGATCCGCATGTAGTAGTCGTGGGCCTGCTCGCCGTGGCCGAGCCGCGTCTCCGCGATCATGACCCAGGGATTGACATGGCAGAAGATGCCGGCGTTTTCCTTGTATCCAGGCGGATAGGAAGAGATCTCGCCGAGATTCAGGTGGTAACGGGAGTAGGCCGGCTGCTGCACCACAATGCCGTGCCCGGTGGCCAGATGGCTGCGAACAGCGGCGAGCGCTCTGGCGGCCCTGCCATCGTGCAGACCGATGCCTGCCAGAACGCAAAAGCTGTTCGATTCGATAAAGATCTTGCCCTCACCGCAATCCTTCGAACCGATCTTGCTCCCCGCGTCGTCGTAAGCGCGCAGGAACCACTCGCCATCCCAGCCGTGTTCGCGCACGGCCTCTTCCATCGTTTCGATGGCAGACCGGTACAAGGCGACGTCGCAGCAGCATCTCCGCCGTGCGGCGATGGCCGCCAGCTCGCGGCCCGCATACACGAATAAGCCGGCGATAAACACCGACTCGGCTACCTTGCCGTCTTTGTTCGTTGTGGTCTGAAAGGACTGCCCCGGAGTGTTCGAGAAACAGTTCAGGTTGAGGCAGTCGTTCCAATCCGCCCGGCCGATCAGGGGCAAACCATGCGGCCCCAGCCGTTCCAGCGCATACTGAAAGCTCCGCCGCAGATGATCGTAGAGCGGCGCCTCGGTGCCGGGCTGGTTATCGTACGGCACCGGCTCGTCGAGGACGCTCCAGTCCCCGGTCTCCTTCAGGTACGCCGAGACTCCGACGATGAGCCAGTGCGGATCGTCGTTGAATCCGTCGCCGATGTCGTTATTGCCGCGCCGGGTGAGGGGCTGGTACTGGTGATACGCGGCGCCGCTCGGTAGTTGTGTGGAAGCCAGGTCGAGGATGCGCTCCCGTGCGCGCGCCGGCGCCATGTGTACAAACCCGAGAAGGTCCTGGTTGGAGTCGCGGAAGCCGAGGCCCCGCCCAATGCCGGACTCATAAAACGAAGCCGAACGCGACAGGTTGAATGTAGCCATGCACTGGTACGGGTTCCAGATGTTGACCATGCGGTTGGTATGAACGTCCGGCGTGTTCACCTGAAAGTTGCCGAGCAACCCGTCCCAGTATCCGCGCAGACGCTCAAAAGCCCCGTCCGCCTCGGCCGCGCACAGATACCTCTTGATGACCGGCTTCACCAGCTTCTTGTTGAGGATCTGCGAACCGGGCGGGTCGAATTTCTCTTCCTGCGGGTTTTCATGGTAGCCGAGGACAAAGACGACCTGCCGGGATTCTCCGGCCGCCAGTGCGCAGATGACTTGATAGGCGCCCATCGGCGACCATCCGTGAGCGATCGAGTTAGTGAGCTTTCCGGCCGCGACCGCCGCCGGCTGGTCCCATCCGCGGTAGGGTCCGAGAAACGCCTCGCGGCTGGTGTCGAAGCCGGCGATGGGCTCCGAACAGGCAAAGTAGGCAAAGTGATTGCGGCGTTCGCGATACTCGGTCTTGTGATAGATAACGCCGTCCTCCACCTCCACCTGGCCGGTGTTCAGATTGCGCTGGAAGTTGGTGGCGTCGTCCTGTGCATCCCACAGGCAAAACTCGATGCTGGCAAAAACCGAGATCCGTGCCGGCGCCGCCCGCCGGTTGGTGACCGTAAGTTGCCAGATTTCGAGGTCTTCGTCGAGCGGGACAAAGTAGCGGGTGCGCGCCCCAATCCCCTCGCAGGCGGAGCCGACGATGGTGTAGCCCAGCCCGTGCCGGCAGCTATACCCCTCCGCATCGTGCCTCGTAGGCTGCCATGAAGGAGACCAGAACCGGCCCGATTCTTCATCGCGGATATAGATATAGCGCCCCCCGCAATCGGTGGGTACGTTGTTGTACCTGTAGCGCGTAAGCCGGCGCAGACGGGCGTCGCGATAAAACGAGTAACCACCGGCGGTGTTGGAGATAATGCCGAAGTATCTCTGGCACCCGAGATAGTTAATCCAGGGCAAAGGCGTGTCCGGCCGCGTAATCACGTACTCGCGGTTGCTATCGTCGAAATGTCCAAATCTCACAGCGGCTTCCCTTTCGAGCAAGACACAGGACGGTGGAGGCTCTACATGGATACGCTGCTCAAACGTTTTTGTAGAGCCTATTTCGTATTGTGAAATACAAAGCGGAATCAGTATACTCGATGCGCCGGAAAAGGCAGCGGAAAAATCTCGGACGCGCCGGAGGCGATGCCTGCCACATAGCCGAGGGTCCTGGCGATGTGCGAGACTTGTCCGTCTTGCCGTTACATCGGGGACCGAGTAGAACCGCACTCTGCCTGGCCGGAAGAGAAAGCGGGATCGTGCCCGGGAATCGAGGAAGCTATGCAACTGCATTCGCTGGACGTCGCCATTATCCTGGTCTACCTTTTGACCACGGTGCTCATCGGCTATTGGGTCTCCCACTATGCTTCCCGTGACATATCCGCCTATTTCCTCGGCGCCAACAGGATGCCCTGGTATGTGCTGGGCCTGTCGAACGCATCGGGCATGTTCGACATCAGCGGTACCATGCTGCTGGTCTACTGGATGTTCGTGTACGGCCTCAAGAGCGTCTGGATTCCCTGGCTGTGGCCGACCTTCAACCAGGTCTTCCTCATGGTTTACCTTTCGGCCTGGCTGCGGCGCTCGAAGGTCATGACCGGGGCGGAATGGATCAAGACGCGTTTCGGCTCCGGGCGCGGCGCGCAGTTGTCGCATCTCATCGTGGTCATCTACGCCTTCGTCAGCATCGTCGGGTTCTTCACCTACGGATTCAAGGGCATCGGCAAGTTCGCAGCCACGTTTCTGCCATGGCCGCTGACGCCCAACGAGTACGCGCTGATCCTGATCGGCATCACCGCCCTCTACGTGATCAAAGGCGGCATGATCAGCGTGGTCGTCACCGAGGTCGTGCAGTTCTGCGTGTTGTCGGTTGCTTCATTGGCTGTGGGCATCATCGCCATGTTCAAGGTGGCTCCGGAAGCCCTGCTCAGGGTCACGCCCAAAGGCTGGGACAACGTCTTCTTCGGCTGGCACCTGAACCTCGACTGGTCGCGCCTGATTCCCGCGGCTGGTGCCAAGATCGCCCAGGATGGATACGGGCTGTTCGGCTTCTTTGTCATGATGCTGTTCTTCAAAGGCGTGCTCATCTCCGCGGCCGGACCCGCGCCCAACTACGACATGCAGCGCGTCCTCTCCGCCCGCAACCCGCGCGAAGCCTCGATGATGAGCGCCTGGGTCAACATCGTTTTGACCTTCCCGCGCTACTTTCTCACGGCCGGCCTCACGGTGCTGGCGGCCGTCTTTTTCAGCGACAGCATCCGCGCCATGGGCACCGGGATGGACTTCGAGTTGGTCCTTCCCTACGCGCTGGGGCGCTTCGTCCCCGTGGGGCTGCTCGGATTTCTAATCTCAGGGCTGCTGGCGGCATTTATGGCGAACTTTGCCGCCACCGTCAATGCGGCCCCGCCCTATTTCGTGAACGACATTTACAAGCGCTATATCAATCCGCATGCCGCGCCCAGAACCTACGTCCGCCTCAGCTACGTCAGCTCCTTTGCCGTCGTCGTCATCGGGGTCCTGATCGGGTGGAACGTGACCTCGGTCAACGCCGTGGTGGTGTGGATCGTCTCCGGGCTATGGGTGGGCTATACCGCCTCCAACGTTCTCAAGTGGTACTGGTGGCGTTTCAACGGTTACGGCTATTTCTGGGGCATGGTCGCCGGCATCGCCTCGGCGCTCACCCTGCCGCTGGCCGTCGATCGGTCTTCCTTCGTGCGGAGTCTGTTGGCCCGGTATTCCATCAACTCGGATGTCTCGATCGTCTTTCCCGCGGTCCTCTTCCTCTCGCTCGCGGGCTGCCTTCTCGGCACACTCCTTACCCGGCCGGAAGACGATGAGGTGCTCAAGGACTTCTACCGCCGCGTGCGTCCCTGGGGCTTCTGGGGACCGGTGCTCCAGAAGGTTCTCGCCGAAGACCCCGCGTTTCAGCGCAACACGGACTTCGGGCGGGACGTCTTCAATGTCGCTGTGGGCATTGTCTGGCAGATTGCGCTTGTGGTCTTGCCCTTGTATGTCGTGATTCGGGAGTTCCTGCGGGCCGGCATCACCCTGGCGGTGGTTGCGACCACTTCCGTGATCCTCAAATTCACCTGGTACGATCATTTGCGCGAGCGCGAACTGGAATCCGATGCCGTGCCTGCTCCGGTCGCAGCCGCTCCCGAAACGCCTTAGCGCAAGCCGCCTGAAGGGTTCGGACTGCAACTCTGCCCGCCGTCCTTCATGCATTGGCAGTGTGTTACAACAGGAGGAAATGCCAAGGCGGACCAAAGCAAAGCGGGAACCGCAGCCGGGCCAGGCTGTCAGTCTGCGCATTCTGGGTGAATACCTCGATCTCTCGCCGGCCACCATCTCTCTCGTGCTCAACGACGCTCCGGGCGTGCGCGCCATCCCGCAGAGTACCCGCGACCGCGTCAAGGCGGCGGCCGCCAAATTTGACTACCTCCCCAGCTTCTACGCCCGCTCGCTGCGCAAACGGCAAACCTACTCGATCGGCGTTTTAGTGCCCGAGTTGAACGACAGCTACACCGCGCAGGTCCTTGCCGGCGTGGAAGAGATCCTCATCGATGAGGGCTATTTTTATCTGACCGCAAGCCATCGGCGCAAGCCGGACCTCATTGAAGAGTATCCGCGCATGCTCATGGAGCGGTCCGTTGAAGGATTTATTTTGATCGACACCGTGCTCGAGCACGACTTGAAATTGCCGGCCGTCGTCGTGGCCGGGCATCGCAAGATCGGCGGCGTGACCAACGTCGTGCTCGATCAGCGCCGGGCCGCGGAGCTTACCCTGCAGCACCTCTATCAGCTCGGCCACCGCAAAGTCGCCTTCATGCGTGGCGGCAGCCACAGCTCCGACGCCGACGACCGCTGGAGCTGCCTCCGCGCCGTGGCTGCAAAACTCCATCTCGTGGTGCGCCCCGAACTGACGGTTCAGCTCAGCTCGCGCCTTTCCACCCCGGAGCTGGGTTTTGAGCCGGCCTGCGAGCTGCTCAATCGCAAGGTCCCCTTCACGGCCCTGGTCTGCTACGACGACATAGCCGCCATCGGCGCCATCCGCGCCATTCGCGATCATGGCCTGCGCGTCCCTGAAGACATCTCGGTCGTGGGCTTCGACGACATTCAGAGCGCGGCCTTTTACAACCCCAGCATCACCACCATTCGCCAGCCGCTCTCGCAGATGGGCGCTACGGCAGCGCGCATCCTCCTGCAGCGGGTGCGCAGGCAGGCCGAGGTTCCCGAGGTGCTGCTGGTGCTTCCGGAACTGGTGATCCGCGAGTCCACCTGTCCGCCCGCGGAAAAACAGGCGCCGCGCCCCAAACATGCCGCTAAAGGCTAGAAAGAGCATCCTCCCGTTCGATGCGGTCTCCCGGTTCAAATACCCGGTTCTTGCCGGCGGTGTGCCCTGTCTCCACGCGAGCAATTGCGGGCGCGGCACCGGTTCGTGGCATCGCGCATCTTCATCCGGACGGCATTCAATTGCTGATCGTTATGTTGACGAACGCCGTATGCTGCACTGTGCCGGCTTTCGCTGCTACGGCCACAGAATAACTGTGCCCCAATACCCCGGAGACAGATCCGCATCCGGAAAGCGGCAGGATGGTCAGTGCTCCGGCAGCCAGTAGAACCGTCACTCGGGATGCGTTGAATAGCTTTCGGTTCCGGCGGCCCAGCCCCGACAGCCCCAAGAAGGGAAGCAGCAGCGCCAGGGCGAGGGGTCCGAGGCCGCGGCCCATGTTGGGCGGTGCGATTGACGCCGAGTTACCGGAGCCGACCGTGATGGCCAGGGTAATGGTCTGCGGGCCGCCCGTGCTCGGAACCGATGTTACCGAGATGGAGCCATTTGCACCGGAAGGCAGACCGTCGAGGGAGAAGGTCACCGTGCCTGGGTAGCTCGCAGCATCGGGAGCAAGTGCGAAATTGAACGTGGCCGTGCCTCCGGCCTTGACTGTCTGGCTGGTGTTGCCGGTGGCCGTGAAAGAAAAGTCAGACGCGGATACCACAAGCGACGATGGAAGCGTCGAACTGCTCCCGAGAAAGTTGCCGTCGCCGCTGTAAATGGCAGAGATTTCGTGCTGTCCCGAGCTCAGATTCGACGCAACCAATTGAGCTATTCCGTTGGTCAGGGTGACTGCCGTCCCAATTTGAGTGCCGCCGTCAAAGAAGCTGACCGTTCCAGTGGGATTACCCGCGACGGAAGGGGTAACGGTGGCCGTCAGCGTGGTACTTTGACCGGGCGCGACCGTACTGGAACCGGCAGCGATGGCGGTGATGGAGCCTTGTTTGGCGACGCTGATCGGCATCTGCGCAACGGCGCTGCTGTAGGCGGCGGTTGCAGCCTGGCTGGCCTCAAGCGTAACTTCGCCGGCTCCGGTCAGTGTCACCATCCTGGTAGCTGGATCAATGCTCGCGGGGCCCGCAACAATGCTGTAGGTGATCGTCCCGGTTGAAGCGGAGCTCGCCGATATCGTGAACGGCGGGTTTCCATAGGTTTGCGGCGGAATCGTGGCAAAAGTCAGCGGAGCCGTACTTCGATTCACCGCGAGCGTGTAGTTCGCGCTCGAAGTGTAGGGACCGCTGCCAGTGCTGCTGTCGGTCACAGTGACGGTGATCGAATACGATCCCCCGGTCGCAGGTGTGCCGGAGAACGTCGCAGTTGCCGCGTCGAAAGTCAGGCGGGCCGGCAGCGCGCCTCCTGTTACTTTGTAGCTGTAGGGCGCCGTGCCGCCCGCAGCGGTAAGCGTCTGGCTGTAAGCGACACCTGCCTGTGCGGTCGAGAGCGATGAGGGGGCGATCGTGATCGACGGCGCGCTTATCGTCATCGAGTACGCCTGGTTGCCGGTGGAGCGGTTGGCATCGGTCGCGGTCACAGTGAAGATGAACGAACCACCCGCGGTTGGGGTTCCCGACAGGACTCCGGCGCTGTTCAGCATCAGGCCCGGCGGCATTGCGCCCGCCGTTACCTTATAGCTGTAGGGTGCCGTGCCGCCGCTGGCTGCAAGCGATACCAGAGTGTAGGCGATGCCATCCTGGCCCGATGGCAAGGCTGCGGGGGCAATCGTAATCGCCGGTGCATTCACAGTAAGGCTAAACGAGCCTATAGCCGGAAAAGGCGCTCCGGTGCCCGTGCTGCTGTCGGTCGCAGTCACGGTGAAGGCAAAGGATCCGCTGGCAGTCGGCGTTCCTGACAGCACTCCCGAGCTGCTCAACGTCAGGCCGGCCGGCAGCGCGCCCCCCGTTACTTTGTAGCTGTAGGGCGCCGTGCCGCCGCTGGCGGTCAGAACCTGGCTGTAACCCACGTTCACCTGCGCCGCAAGCAGCGATGACGGGTCGATCGTGATTGCCGGTGCTCCTACCGTCATCGCATACGTCTTGCTGCCGGAGATACCGTTCGCGTCGGTTGCGCTCACGCCAAAACTGAATGAACCCGCAGCACTTGGCGTACCAGAAAGAAGGCCGGAACTGTCCAGCGCAATGCCCGCAGGGAGTGCTCCTGAAGTCATCTGGAAGATGTACGGGGCCGCTCCGCCGTTGGCGGTGACGGCCTGACTGTATGCGGCGCCCACCTGTGCCGGCTCCAGCGAGGCGGGCGCCAGCGCGATGCTTACCGATGTGCCGTTCAGCAGGATCGTTTGCGTACTCTTGGCCACATTGAACTCGTTATCCGTGATTGCCATTGAGCCGCTGACGTCCCCGCCAGCGCCGCGGCCGAATGTGAGCTGATCTGTGCAGGAGCTACCCGCCGCAAGTGTCGCCGCGCCCGAGGAAGCCGACAGGATGGGGCACGGCGATCCCGCGCTCTCGTTGGTTTCGATCGTGAAATCCTTCGAGACGCTGGGATTGTACCCGGAGGACGGCGATGCGAACGTCAGATCCGCATTGCCATAGTTGGTGAAGGTCACGGTCTGCGGGGCACTTGTCGATCCGGCGCCCGCTTCAAAGTTCAGGGTTGGCGGATCGGCATAGTCCAGCTTCACAACCTGCGCGTCGGACGCGCTTCCCACGTAGACATTGCCGCCGCTGTCGACCGCGATGCCGGAAGGCCCGCCGAAACCGGTGCCCAGCCGGCTCACGTTGGCGAATCCGCTGGCCACGGTGAGCTCCTCCACAGCGTCATTGCCACGTTCCGCAACATACACGTTGCCAAGGCCGTCAATCGCTACGCCAGCCGGCCCGCTCAGACCGCCAGCAATCGTGCTGACCGTTGGTGTTGCCGGGATGCTGCCGTTGAGGGCGAGGATCTCTTTCATCGCATCGTCGCCGCTATCCGCGACGTACACATCGCCGGCGCTGTCCAGCGCCACCCCCGTGGGCGCATTGAAACCGCTGGCGAGCGTCTCGGTCGTTGTATCCACCGGCCGCGAGGATTTCCTTGATCGCATTGTGGCCGGTATCGGCAACATAGACGTTGCCGCTGCCATCCACGGCCACGCCGGCAGGACTGCTGAATCCGCTGCCGAGCTCGCTGACGGTGGTATAAGCGGGTGCGGCAATCTCTTCAATCGCTGCGGAGCCGGTATCGGCTACAAAAACGTTCCCTGCTGCGTCCAATGCCACGCCGGCAGGACTGATGAAGCCATAAGCTCCGCCCAGCCCCCGGGCCGTCGTGTAGGCAGGCGCGATCAGCTCTTCAACCGTGCGGTTGGCCGCGTCGGCGACAAAGATGTCGCCTTTTCGGTCCAGCGCCACACCGCTGGAAGACGCCAGGCCGGCGCCGACGGACGAGCGCGTACCGGGAAGAAATGTGAGCTGCGGTCCCGTGCCCGTGCCGCGCAGATACGCCGTAGCGACAATGCTCCCGCTCGCCCCCGTGAGCTCCAGTGCTCCGTTCACGGCGCCCGCATAGCGTGGCTTGAAATCGATCTGGATGCTGCACGATTGACCGCTGTTATAGGTAGTTGCCGTGCAGGTCCCGCCTCCCGCATCGACGAAATCCAG
>Ga0335072_10001722_pt1 | contig 34903 bp, 25 predicted proteins | sample Lox_Sample_21_FD_206725 | JGI IMG/M metagenome (GOLD analysis project Ga0335072, IMG submission 206725) | Soil microbial communities from Loxahatchee National Wildlife Refuge, Florida, United States - Lox_Sample_2.1 | ecosystem: Environmental > Terrestrial > Soil > Wetlands | place: USA... | reverse complement strand
GCGCCGTAAGGCCTTTGCTTCTTGCTGTGGGGTGAACCTGGCGGCTCCCCCCGGGGGGTCGCGGCGGAGGAGGAGGGCTGCAGTGGCGTGCCCCCTCTCGAAGCTGTTCCCGGCGGCTGGTTTGGGTGGCTTAGTGCTCGGTATTGACCAGGTGGTGCGCGATGGCGAACATGGCCAGCTCGAGGCGGGTGGAGACGCCGGTCTTGTCGAAGATGTTGGACAGGTGGCGCTTCACGGTTTCTTCGCTGAGTCCGAATTGCTTGGCGATGTCGCGGTTCGAGCAGCCTTCGACGATGCAGCCGACGACTTCCATTTCCCGCGGGGTGAGGCCGAAGGTCTTGCGATCGGGGACGGCGGCCTGCTGCATGAGGTCGTGGAGAGCGCCGACGAGGTTGACGACGCGCTTGCCACCGATCCAGTAATCGCCGCCGGCGACGGCGCGGATGGCAGCGGTGATGTGGTCGGCGACCGCATCCTTAATAACGATGCCGCGGGCGCCAATCTGGAGGGCCTCGATGATCTGCTGGGTGCTGATGGTGCTGGTGAGCAGGATGATCTTGACTGAGGGCGAGCCGTTCATGATGGCGCGCATGGCTTCGATGCCAGGGAGGCGCGGCATGTAGACGTCGAGGAGGAGGATGTCGGGGAGGAGCTCGAGGGTTTGGGTAATGGCTTCGTCGCCGTCGGAGCACTCGCCGATGACGTCGAGGCCTCCTTCGGCCTGGAGCATGTTGCGGACACCGATGCGGATGACCGGATGGTCGTCGGCAATGAGGATGCGGATGGCCGGAGATGCAGTCCTGGCTGGTCGAGCGGGAGCGGCGGGGCGAGCAGACCTGGTCGGGGAGTTCATGCTTTAAGCCTCTGTTTCAGGATAATTGCGGCAAAACGGCATTGAGCTTCCATCTCATCGAGTTTGCGCCTTCGATCATCAGGATCGTCAACACCCGATTCGAGGACGGCGGCGGCGCGGGAAATCTGGAGGGCGCCCACCATGGACGCACCTCCTTTGATGGTATGCGCTTCTTTGCGGATGGTCAGGGGGTCGGCGGTTCGCATGGCGGCGATGCGCTGGTGGGTGTCGTTGAGGAAGACGGTGAAGACCTCTTCGAGACCGTTGGGATCGATGGCGCGGCGGAGGCGCTCGAAGATGTCGCGGTCGAGGACGGCGTCGGCTTTGGGGTCGGGTTTCGGGGGCGCGGGGGTGACCGCGACGGGACGGCGGGCGAGCGCGGAGCGCAGACTTTCCGGGGAAAGGGGCTTTTTCAGGACGGCGTCGTAGCCGTCGACGCTGGGCGGGGGCGTAGCGGTCATGGCGAGGAGCAGGGCGCGGGGGGCGGCTTTGCGCAGGGAGCGGGCCAGTTCGGAGCCGTTGAGGCCGGGCATGCGGAGGTCGGCGAGGATGCAGTCGGGGGGATCGGAGGCGACGAGATTGAGGGCCTGGTTGCCGCTCTGGGCCTGGAGGACGATGCAGCCTTCGGCCTCCAACAGGACCGCCGTGACCGCAAGACTGACGGGATCGTCGTCGACGGCAAGGATACGGCGGGGGTTGGGGGGAGGCCCGGAATGCATGTCGGTGACGATTTTACACACGGATTGCGACAGATTCATCGGGCATTTGCAAAGTATTCACCTGGTTTTCGCATGGGGACCGTAGTTTCACGGCATGAATGCAAAATATCGATTTTTTGGGGCAATTCTCCTTCAGGCAGGCCTGTTCCTGGTTGGTTCCTCGGTCGCAAATGCGCAATATGAGAACGGCAGCCTGGTGGGGACGATCCGCGATTCGAGCGGGGCAGTCGTCTCCGGAGCGGCGGTGAGCGCCACCAACACGGCTACGGGAATTACCGAGAAGACGGTTTCGACGGCGGATGGGGACTACGAGTTCCCTTCCCTGCGGACCGGGATTTACACGATTACCGCGGCACAGAAGGGATTTGCGCAGGCGGAGGCGCAGAACATCACGATCTCGGTGGGGAGCCGGCAGCGCATCGATCTGAAACTGGCGCCGGGCCAGACGGAGACGACGGTGGAAGTGAGCGATGTGGCGCTGCAGCTGGAGACGGATTCGAGCCAGCGCGAGCAGACGATCACCAACTACCAGAGCGAAGCGCTGCCGCTGGTGAGCCGGAATTATTCCGACCTGCTGGGACTGGTGACGGGAGCGCGGCAGGCGCCGACGGCGGCGACGACCAGCTCCATTTCAAGCCTGGTGCGCGCGGGCGCCTACAACGTGAACGGCCAGCGAAGCATGTTCAACAACTATCTGCTGGACGGGATGGACAACAACGCCTACGGCGAGAGCAACCAGGGGTTCGACAACCAGATCATTGCGGTACCGCCGGACTCGGTGGCGCAGTTCGCGGTGGTGACGAACAACGAGAGCGCGGAGTATGGGCGCGGGTCGGGGGCGACGGTCAACGTGGCGTCCGCGAGCGGCACGAACCAGTATCACTTCACGCTGTATGAGTTTCTGCGCAACACCGATCTGAACGCAGCGGGGTTCTTCAAGCCGAATATTGTGAGCAACACGGGCAAGGTGACGCCGTTTCACGAGCCGGCGTTCAATCGCAACCAGTTCGGGTTCAACTTCGGCGGGCCGATCCTGCGGGACAAGCTTTTCTACTTCCTGGACTACGAAGGGTTCCGGCAGACCCTGACACCGTTGAATGTGCTGACGCTGCCAACGCAGAACGAACTGAACGGCGTGCTGGTGGTTCCGGTACGGAATCCACTGACGGGGACGACGTATGCGGCGGGAACGGCGATTCCGACGACGGCGTTCGATCCGCTCAACGCGCAGGTGGTGAATTACTTCAAGAAGATCGCGCTGCCGCAAGCGGGGCTGGCCTCGACGGGGCTGAACTCGAACGACTACTCGGTAGAACCACCCTTCACGGACAACTCGGACAAGGGCGATCTGCGCGTGGACTATCAACAGAATGCGAGCAGCTCGTGGTTCCTGCGCGTGAGCGATCGCAAAGAAACAGGCGTGAACTACACGACGATTCCTTTGCCGCTGGATGGGCAGACAAACGGGACGATTCGGATTCTGGATCAGCAGGTGGCTCTGGGCTATAACCATTTATTTGGGGCGAACAAGATTCTGGATGCGCGGCTGGGGCTGTCGCGGACCAAGGCGGGCAAATTCAATCTGTCGATCGGCGACAACGCGTTTGCGATTCCGGGACTGCCGTCGAATCCGATCGTCGCGGGCGGACTGCCATCGATCGGGATCACGGGTTTTACGGGATTCGGGCGGCAGAGCACGAATCCGCAGTGGCAGGATCCGGCGCTGCTCGATCCCAAGGTGAATTTCACGTGGGTGAAGGGCAATCATTCGCTGAAGTTCGGCTACGAGTACGAACACGTGTGGATGGCGGTGAACGACAACAATCCGCTGTACGGATCGTGGACGTACGGCGGCGGCTACAGCCTGTGCGATGCGGCGATTTCAGCCAATTGCGCGACGACGGCGAGTGGAGCGGCTGCGCCGACGGCTCCGGTATCGGACACGTACTGGGCGGATTTTCTGTTCGGGGCCACAAGCAGCTATCAGTTGGCGAATTACTTTGTGGTGCATCTGCGGCAGTCGCTGGACAGTGCCTACGCGCAGGACGACTGGAAGGTGGCGCCGAAGCTGACGCTGAACCTGGGCCTGCGGTGGGAGTACGGATCGCCCTATTCGGACTGGAAGAACAACGTCTCGAACTGGGATCCGACGACGCAGACGGTACTGACGATCACACCGGGCGCGGTGGCGGGCAACGGGATTACGCCGGTGAGCCCAGGTGGAGTATATGGGAGCACGCTGGTGAATCCGGATCTGACGGATTTTATGCCGAGGATCGGATTTGCGTATTCGCCGTTCGCGAAGACGGCGATTCGGGGTGGTTTTGGCACAGGGTACGTGCACTACACGCGCGCGGGCTCGGGCGATATTCTGCCCATCAACGCGCCGCAGGCGCAGTTTGCGGTGGTGACGCAGCCGACGCCGAGCACCAGCAACCAGTGCACGACACCGCTGCCGGCGCAGATTATCCCGACCGGGTCGACGAAGCCGAGCTGCTTTGCGACGGCCAGCCAGGGATATCCTTCGGGGCTGGTGACGGCGTTCAATCCAGCGACGGACAACATCACGTGGATTCCGAAAGACCGGCCGGACAGCTACGTGGAGAGCTACTTCCTGAGCGTGCAACAGCAGCTGGCCAAGAACTCGCTGCTGGATATTGCCTTCGTGGGCAATCACGGGCTGCATCTGGAAGGGTTTATGAACGGCAACCAGAAGAATCCGGCGAACGGATTCGCGCGGCCGTTTGCAAACTGGCCGAGCGACATCACCGAGGCGTACAACGAATTCTTCTCGAACTACAACGCGCTGGAGGTTCGCTACGAACAGCGGGCAGTGGCGGGACTGACGCTGCTGAACTCGTTCACGTGGGAGCACTCGCTGGATAACGCGTCGGCATCGCTGGAAGGCAACACGCCGTCGCCGCAGAACGCGTTCAACATTCGCGGGGATTACGCGCAGTCGGACTACAACCTGCCGGTGGCGGACACGCTGAGTTTGGTGTACGACACGCCATTCGGGAAGGGGCGGCGGCTGCTGTCGGGCATCAACGGCGCGGAGGACGCACTGATCGGCGGATGGCAAATCAGCGCGATCAACACCATGCAGGCGGGAACGCCGTTCAACCTGACGTACACGCCGAACACCGCGCAGCAGGTGTCGCAGCAGATTTCGGCAACGTATCGCGGCGCGAACGAGTACCGGCCGGACGTTGTGACGGGCAAGAAGGTCACGCAGGGAACGAGCTCGCGGGCAGCGAACACCGGGTATGTGAACTACATCAACTACGCGGCGTTTGTGCTGCCGCCGGTGAAGGATGCGGCGGGCAATGCGCTGAGCCCGTTTGGGAATGCTTCGCGGAACCCGGGGCGGACACCGCCGTTCTACGAGACAGACCTCGACATCAACAAGAAGTTCAACACGCCGGTGGAATCGATGAAGATCGAGTTTCGGGCCGAGGCGTACAACGTGTTCAACCACACGAATCTGTACTTGCCGAACACGATCAGCGGAACGCAGGGGACGACGAGCGCGACGCTGGGCGTGGGGTCGACACCGGAGCTGTCGGCGATCAGCGGTGGCGTGCCGACGAGCGGCGGACAGATTTCGAGCACGTTCGAGCCGAGGATTCTGCAGTTCGGGCTGAAGCTTCTGTTCTAGGTTCGAGCTGTCGTTTTGGTGAAGGAGCCGCTGCGGCGGCTCCTTGTTTTTTGGGGCGTGGATTCCTCGCCTGGTGCGGTGTAAAGTGGGCGGCAATGGATTCGCGAGAAGGTAAGGAATTGCAGGCGGAGATTGCTGCGCTGCGCGGGCGGGTGTGGCAGCTGGAAGAGACGCTGAAGGAGTATGGGATTGCGCTGAAGGAGGAGAGCGCGAGTCCGGCGCCAGCGGTACATTCTGTCGCGGCTGCGCCGATTGCGGCGGCGGCGGATTCGGAGGCGGTGGTGCCGGAGCGATCGCTTTCTGCGGCCGAGGTGCGGGTGCCACAGTTTGCGGCGCTGGAGCCGGCGCCGGCGCAGGAGGAGCAGTCGCTGGAGAGCCGGATCGGATCGCAATGGTTCAACCGCATTGGGATCCTGGCGGTGCTGATCGCGGCAGCGTGGTTCCTGAAGCTGGCGATCGATAACCACTGGATTGGGCCGGCCGGGCGGGTGCTGATCGGCCTGGTCGCGGGCGCAGGGCTGATCGCGTGGTCGGAGCGCTTCAGGACGCGCGGGTACGCGGCGTTTTCGTATTCGCTGAAGGCGATCGGGAGCGGCGTGCTTTATTTGTCGCTGTGGGCGGCGTTCTCGCTGTATCACCTGGCGGATTCAGGGGTGGCGTTTGCGGCGATGATCGCGGTGACGGCGTTCAACGGATTCCTGGCGTGGGTGCAGGATGCGGAGTTGCTGGCGCTGTACGCGATTGTGGGCGGCTTCTCGACGCCGCTGCTGCTTTCGACGGGAGAGAACCACGAGGTTGGACTGTTCACTTACTTACTGTTGCTGAACCTGGCGGTGCTGGTGCTGGTGGCGCTGAAGCCGTGGTCGCGGCTTTTGTGCGCGGCGTTCCTGGGGACGGTGTTCTTCTTTGCGGAATGGTCGGCAACGTATTACCGAGCCGACGAGTTTGGGACGACGGCATTTTTTCTGGCGGTGTTCTTTTTGATTTTTGCGTGGGCGCCGCGGCTGGTGCGGCTGAACGCGGAAGATGGCGGAACGCATCCGCGATGGGACACGCTGGCGCTGGTGGTGGTGCCGCTGGCGAATGCGGGGCTGGGGTTCCTGGGGTACTACCTGATGCTGGACAGCGCGGGCAGCGGGGCGGCGGCACCGTGGGTGGCCGTGGCGTTTGCGGCCTTCTATTTATTGTTGCTGCGTTTTCCGGCGCGCGGGGCGATTCACGGGAGTGCCGCAGCGACGTCGGCGCTGCATCTGACGATTGCGGTGGTGTTCCTGACGATTGCGATTCCGCTGAAGACGCATGGGCGATGGATGACGATCGGGTGGCTGGCGGAAGGCGCGGCGCTGGTATGGCTGGCGCGGCGAATCGGATCGACGCTGCTGACGGTGCTGGCGCTGCTGTGCCTGGGGATGGGACTCATTGCGCTGGTCATGGTCAATCCGAAGGCGTCGCTGACGCCGGTGTTCAACGAGAGGTTTGGGACGTATTTGTTTGCGATTGCGGTGTGCGGGCTGGTGACGTGGCTGGCGATGGGGGCGGCGAAGGAGCCGAGGCCGGAGTCCGGATTTTCGTGGAAGGAGCTGGCGGGCGCGTCAGGCCTGGCGGTGAATGCGCTGATCGTGCTGGCGGTGGGCTGGGAGATTCACGCGTACTGGTGGTATGTCGCGTGGCGCGGCGACGACTGGACGCTGATGCACGACTACCGGATGTACGCACAGTTCACCTACTCGGCGTTTTTCATGCTGTTTGGGGCGGTGCTGCTGGCGGTGGGATTCTGGAGGCGGGTGGCCTTTTTGCGCTGGCAGGCGCTGGTGCTGCTGGCGGTGGCGATCGGGAAGGTATTTACGGTGGATGTGAGCGCGCTGAGCCAGGGGTATCGGATCCTGAGCTTCCTGGGATTAGGTGCGCTGCTGCTGGCGGTGAGCTTTGCGTACCAGAAGGACTGGCTGGGGCTGCGGAAAGCGGCCCATTGAGAGTGAGGGCTGCGTGGTGACGGGAGTTCGCGGGGCGGTGGTGTTGCTGGCGTTGGCGGCAGCGACGCCGAATGTGAAGTATTTCCGGTACGAACGGGCGGTTGAGGTTCCGGGCGGCGGCGGAGCGCGGCAGACGTGCGCGGTGCTCGATGAGGGGATCTATGCGCATGCAGCGCCCGGGCTCGGGGATGTGCGGTTGTATCGAGAGAACGGAGCTGACGCACAGGAGACGCCGTATGCGATGCGCGAGGCGGCTCCGATGGAGCAGCAGCAGAAGGAGATTGCACCCCTGAACCTGGGGCATAAGGGCGCGCACACGACGTTTGAGGCGCAGATGCCGGCGGGGCGATACAGCGATGTGGAGCTGGACATCCCGGCAAAGGACTTTATTGCGTCGGTCGCGGTGACGGGCGCGGACACGGAAAGCGGACGCGAAGGGACGGAACTGGGGCTGTTCACGATTTTCGATCTGAGCGGGCAGAAGCTGGGACGGAGCACGGTGCTGCATCTGCCGGAGTCGGATTTGAAATATCTGTACTTCAGGATCGATGGGCCTGTAAAGCCGGAGGATGTGCATGGTCTGACGGTGGAGCGGGTTCCGGTGAAGCGGCAATATGTCACCGTGGCAGATACGAATCAGGTAACGCAGAAGGGGAAGGCGACGGTGGCGACGTTCCAGGTGCCGGCGCATGTGCCGGTGGAGCGGGTGGAATTTGTGGTTGGAGCGGAGCCGGCGAATTTCAGCCGCGAAGTGACGGTGCAGGCGCGGGCGGTTCCGTCGCGCAAGGCGAATACGGATCAGGAGCCGCCGCAACCGGTGGCGTCGTCGGGGAATTTGCTGCGGCTGCATACGACGCGTGAGGGACAAAAGATCGACGAGGAGGATTTGGCGGTGGGCGCGCCGTGGATGGATTCCGGAGACGCGGAGTCGACGTGGACGGTGACGGTGGACAACGGCGACGATACGCCGCTGGCGATCACGGATGTGAGGCTGGAGATGGCCGAGCGGCGGTTGTGCTTCGATGCGGCAGCGGGAACGACGTACAGGTTGCTGTATGGGGACGCGGCGCTCGCTGCTCCGCAGTATGACTACGCGAAGTTGTTTGCGCCGGATGCGAACGCGGGGGTGGCGGGGCTGGGAGCGGAGAAGGCCAATCCGGAATTTGAGGTGCGTCCTGATGAGCGGGCATTTACGGAGCGGCATCCGGGGTTGCTGTGGGTGGCGCTGGTGGGGGTGGTGCTGGTGCTGGGGGTGGTGGCGGTGCGGACGGCGAAGGGGACGCCGAAGGGATGAGCGGGAATCGCTGGTCCGAGTTGATTGAGCTTCTTAAAGAGAAGAACGTCATTTTCTCAGATGGACTCAAGGACGCGGAAATCGAGGCGATCCAGCAGAAATACGGATTTCAATTTCCGCCCGATTTGCGGAATTTCTTCCAGACCGCCGTTCCACAGGGATATCGCTTCTTCAACTGGCGATCAGATCAGCCGATCACGAAGCAGTAATTCGGGAAATGCTTACGTGGCCACTTCAGGGAATTCTGTTTGACGTTGAGCATTGCGATTTCTGGCTGCCGGAATGGGGAGCAAAACCGGAGACCGAGGAGGGACGACGTTTCATCGTTGAAAATGCGGTAACCGATGCTCCGCGGCTCATTCCGATCCACGCACATCGTTATTTGCCCGACAAGCCGCATGAAGAGGGCAATCCGGTCATTTCGGTCTGCCAAACGGACATCATCTATTACGGCTTCGATCTGGACGATGATCTGCGCCATGAATTCGATCTGCCGGGCCGCAAGCCCTGGCCGGAGAAGATGCCGGAGATTGAGTTTTGGGACGTCGATCGTTGGCAAAGCATCCGATGGTGAGCACGACGGAAGACCTCTGGACTAAAGACAGGTCCTTTTTGCGCGGCGCTCCGGCACGAGTAAACTCGTGCCCTGTTACAAAACTCAGGAACTGAAGCCCTTCTTCATTTTGCGCCTGATGGCACGGCTGAAGCCGTGCCCTTTCAAAACTCGCTCGGGCTCGGACCAGAGGATTCGTTCATTGCCGGGCCTGAAGGCCCCTTACTTTTGTGCCTCTTTTCCCCGGCCTGAAGGGCGGGGCTTCTGCCCTGGTGCCGCTGACGCGGCACATGCGTATAGAAGGACCGTGCGCTGTTAAGAGCGGGTTGGAGTTCGCAGCCTCCCAGACCTGCCAACAGCAGGCAGATGTGGGGCACCCTTGTGTCGTTCACTGTTACAAGAGCGATCGCTCCACCGATCCCAGCCTCAGCGTATTGAATGACCCTGATGGATCAACCGGCCACGGCGCCTAGCGCAGGGTGGATTCGACCTCGTTGAGCCAGTCGGGGGGTTTGAGGATTTCGCGGGGTTTGGAAGCGCCTTCGGCGGGGCCGACGATGCCGTCGCGTTCCATCATGTCGATGAGGTGGGCGGCGCGGCCGTAGCCGATGCGGAGACGGCGCTGGAGGAGTGAGGTCGAGGCTTTGCCGAATTCGAGAACGAGGCGCACGGCATCTTCGAAGAGATCGTCGTTGCCGTCCTCTCCTTCTTCGCCTTCGAAGCCGGGCTCGGCGGAGCCGGCTTCTTTGGGGGCTTCGAGGAATCCCTGCACGTATTCAGCGGTTCCCTGCTTCTTCCAGAAATCTGTCACAGCGGCGATTTCTTTTTCGGTGACGAAGGGGGCGTGGACGCGGTGGAGGCGCGAGGTTCCGGGGGGCAGGAAGAGCAGGTCGCCGCGACCGAGGAGGGCTTCGGCACCGTTGGAGTCGAGGATGGTGCGCGAGTCGACTTTGGTAGCGAGGCGGAAGCTGATGCGCGTGGGCACGTTGGCCTTGATCAGGCCGGTGATGACGTCGACCGAGGGGCGCTGGGTGGCGAGCACGAGGTGGATGCCGACGGCACGGGCCATCTGCGCGAGGCGGGTGATGGACTCTTCGACGTTGGCCTTGTCGAGCATCATGAGGTCGGCGAGCTCGTCGATGATGATGACGATGTAGGGCAGCGGCTTTTCGTCCTTTGCTTCTTCGTCGAAGAGCGAGGGCGTGGCGCCGTCAAAAAGCCGGTTGTACTGCTCGATGTTGCGGACGCTGCGCGAAGCAAGGAGCTTGAGGCGGCGCTCCATTTCCTTGACGGCGTTGCGCAGCGCGTTGGCGGCTTGTTTGGGCTCGGCGATGATGGGCGTGAAGAGGTGCGGGATGCCTTCGTACATGCCGAGTTCGACGCGCTTGGGGTCGACGAGGATGAGGCGAACCTGCTCGGGCGTGGATTTGTAGAGAACGGACATGATCATGGCGTTGATGGCCACGGATTTGCCGCTGCCGGTGGAACCGGCGATCAGGACGTGGGGCATGGTGGCGAGGTCGGCGACAACGATGCGGCCGTTGATGTCCTTGCCCATGGAGATGGTGAGTTTGGAGCGGGAGGTGGCGAAGTTCTCCGACTCGATGACATCGCGGAGCCAGATGGTTTCGCGCTCGTGGTTGGGAACCTGAATGCCGACGGTGCTTTTGCCGGCCATGCGCTCGATGAGGATGGATTCGGCTTTGGTGGCGAGGCAGAGGTCTTCGGCGAGGCCGGTGACGCGGCTGTATTTGATACCGGCGTCGGGGCGGAATTCGAAGGTGGTGACGACGGGGCCGGGGTTGATCTGCACGACCTGGCCGGTAACGTCGAACTCGGCGCATTTTTCGACGAGAACCTGAGCACGGGCGCGGAGCTCGTCCTCCTGCACAGGGGAGGGGTCGTCGCTGCGGTGGAGGAGGGTCGACGGCGGCAGACGGAATCCGGAGACATTTTTGGGAGCGAGGGTGACGGTGCGGAGCTCGGTGTCGGCACGCTCACCGATAGAAGGAGCACTGGCCGTGCGGGCCATCGTGCTTCGCGCTTCGGACTTCTCCGGCGCGGCAACGGGCGGAGCGAGGCGAGGCGCAGGGGTCGCGGGTTGTGGGTCCCTGGCAACGGTGCGCGGCATGTTGTCCCAGGCGCTGGCGGTCTTCGCGACGGGTGTGGCGCTGGCCGGAGAGAGGGTCTCCGCGAAACCGTATTGGCGATGAGGGAGGTTGCCGGTGCCCTCTTCGGCGAGGATGACGGGGGTGGCGACGGGTTTCTCGGACTTCGCGGCCTTTTCGGCCCTGGCGGCTTTTTCAGCGGTTTTGCGGGCCTTGTTCAGTTCCTTTTCGTGAAGCTTGTCAGCACGCAGGGCGGCTTTGAGTTCGCGTTTGCGAGCGCGGGCTTGCCGCCAGTTCCTCCAGCGGTCGCGCCAGGCGAGGAAGAAGGAGAGCTTGATGCCGAGCCACTCGCGCGCGGTGTTGAAGCTGAAGGTGGTGGAAAGGTAGATCGCTGCGGCGACGAGGGTGACCGTGACGATGCAGGCGCCGGGGTAGTTGAGAAAGCGAATGAGGAGGTCGGTGACGAGGCGACCGGTGAGGCCGGCGACGGGCAGACCGTAGAGGAAGGTCGGATGGCCGGGGAAGAGCGCAAAGAGCGCGGGGGCGAAGAGGAAGATGAGGACGATGCCGATGGTCTTGAAAACCGGGGAGCCAGCAGGGCGGGAGAGCATCCACGTCCAGCCGAGGCCGGCGAGGAGGAGGGGCAGAATGAAGGCGGCGATGCCCTCAATTTGCAGCATGCCATCGCTGAGATACGAGCCGGCGGGACCGATCCAGTTGCGCACGGGGCCGGAGGAGACGGTGTTCAGCGAGGGGTCAGTGGGGTGCCAGGAAACCAGGGAGAGAAAAAGGAGGACAGCAGAGGCGAGGACCAGCAGTCCAATCAGCTCATTGAGCCGACGGCTGCGAGTGGGCGTAAGCACCAGACGGGCGGGTTTCATGGGCAGACAGGTCGGGGGATCCGCCAGGCGAAGGTGCGAGCCGGGCGAAAGTGCTGAACTGCCAGAGCAGGACCATTATCCCAGATTGCGGTGAGGAAGGGGAGAAAAGGGGGTGGGGGGAATCGCGGGTATGACGGGTCAGGGGTTACGGGGTGCAGAGGACAGGGTGCAGGGGTTATGGGGTGCAGGGTACAGGGGGTCAGCCCCGCGGAAGGACCTTCATCGGCGGGGATGCGCGTCTGCTCGATGCGGCACGACAGCTCGGATTTCAGGCCGTCGAGGCGTGGGCGTGCGTTCGGCCTGACTTCACGGCCCGCTGATCAGGCGGCCGCCGAAGATGAACAGGGCGGCTCCGAGGAGGAGCCGGTAGAGAGCGAAGAGAACGAATCCGTGGCTGCGGACCCACTGGAGAAACCACTCGACGACGCCCAGGGCGACAAAGAAAGAGACAACGAAGCCGACGACGAGGACGGCCCAGCCGTGGCCGGTCATCACGACGGGAGCAAGAGCGGAGTGGCTTCCGGCGGCGATGCTGGGCTTGTGCCAGTGGAGGAGATGGAAGCCCGGCCAGAGACTTTTCACCAGGTCGTAGAGGGTGGCGGCAAACATGGTGGGGATGGAGAGAAGGAAGCTGAATTCCAGGGCGGCGGGGCGCGTCATGCCGGCGAGCTGACCGGCGGCAATGGTGGACATGGAACGCGAGGTTCCGGGGAAGACGGCGGAGGTGATTTGGCAAAGGCCGATCCAGGTGGCCTGAGGCAGCGTCATCTGCTCGACGTCGGAGACGGCCGGGTCGCGGCGAACGCTCCACGCATCGACGGCCCACATGATGATGCCGCCGATGATGAGAGCGAAGGCAATGGAGCGCAGGCTCTCCAGATGCGCGCCGATGATGCTGGTGAGCATGAGGGAGGGAAGGGCGGTACAGACGAAGGCGACGAGGGTGAGGGTGAGGGGATGGTTCCAGGGAGTGTGCTTGCCGTCTTCGCCGCCGGGGAAGGTGCGGAGGAATTCGATGATGCGGCCGGCGAAGAGGAGGGTCAGAGCGAGGATGGCGCCGAGCTGGATGACGATGGTGTACATCTTCCAGTAAGGGTCGTCGAGGCTGATGTCGAAGAGCGCTTCGCCGATGCGGAGATGGGCGGTGGAACTGACAGGGAGGAATTCGGTGAGGCCCTCGATGATCCCAAGAAGCACAGAGATCACGTAGTCGTTCAATCTTGCTCCGACCTGGGGGAGAGCTGCGGATGATTCAGGATGGTGATCACAAAGCCAGCTGCGCGATGCACCCTGTATAGCAGAGTTGGGCAGTGGGCCAGGGGAGGGGAAGGAGGAAATTCACACCGCAAGGTGCCGCGATGGATAACGGCGGCGGGCAGAAGAGGTGTCCTCAGAGAAAGGTCGGTGCTTCCCACATCTGCCCAAAGCGGGTTCACTCGCGGCTGGAACCGTAGATGGGGATGCCCTGATCGACTTTGTAGATGAGGCTGGCGGCGCGGGCGGTGAACGCGGACTGGGGATATTTTTGCATCATGCGATCGAAGATGGCTTTGGCGTGTCCGCGGTCCTCGTCGGCGCGCTTGATGTCGCCGTCAGCGGCCCACATATCGCCGGCAGAAGCCTGGCGCCAGAGCGCATCGTAGAGGGCCTGAGCAGCGTTGGGGGAGTCGGGATGGTCGTCGACGTATTTAAGGTAGTAGTTCGTTTCCTGCTCGGGACACTTCTCTGATCCCTGCCAGTCGCCGCAGAGCTTGTTGTCGATGAGGTCGAAGGCGGCGAGATCGGCCCATTGGGTGCCGGGAAAATACTTGATGACCTTCTTCATCTCGTCTTCATCCATCTGCTCGCGGAGGTAGTTCTCTTTCTCGTGGGCGGAGGGAAGGCTGGCGGCGTCGGTTTTCTGCAGCTGCCAGCGAATGTCGGCGGCGCGGTACATGGCCTCGGGGGTCCAGGGGGACTGCGGGTACATGGTGACGATGCGGCGGTAGAGGAGACGGGCTTCTTCCGCGACGTGGGGCGGCGGGTCGGGAACGGCGGCCTGCTGCTCAAGGTTGTCGGCGCTGCCGAAGAGGATGCTGTCGCCGTGCGCGGTGTTGAGAGCGACGATGCCCTTGTCGAGCATCCAGCCGGAGATCGGCTGGGCGGAGCCTTCGTTCCCGAAAACGGGGACGTCGGACTGGCGGGTATCGGGCGCGTCGGTATTGGCGAAGACGCGGAGCCACTTGCCATTTTTTTCGGCGACGACGAGCTCACGGCCAGGCAGGATGTCGGCGATGGGGCCGGTGGAGTCGTCAGGATTGGCGTAGAGGTTGGCTTCGCGCACGAGGGTGGCGAGGGTGCCATTCTGGGGGACCTTCACGGGGGGCAGGGGCTTTTGAGGGATTGCCATGGCGGCGGAGGCCAACAGGATTCCGAAGATGAGAAGCGGGCGGGTCACGGAGATAGGACGGAAAAAGGGGGTGGTTCGTCTCATGGCGGGTTACGGGTTTCGGGTTATGGTTTTTGGGTTGCGGGTCATTGCGGGTCTTTCTCGGCGAGGACGGACTGGAGGACCTCGGGCTCGACGTTGCCGCCGCTCAGGATGACCGCAACCTTATTGAAGGGGAGAAGCTGATCGCGGTGGAAGAGGATGCCGGCGGCTGAGCAGGCTCCGCTGGGCTCGGGGGTGAGGCGCGCGGAGTGAACAAGGGCACGCATGGCGGCGCGGATTTCGGCTTCCGTGACGGTGACGATGTCGTCGACGTAGGTGCGGATGTGCTCGAAGTTGCGCTCGCCGAGGGACTGGGTGCGGAGTCCGTCGCACATGGTGCGGGTGGTCATGTCAGCGGGCCAGGTGACGACGTGGCCGGCGCGGAAGCTTTCCTGGGCGTCGGCGGCGAGTTCGGGTTCGACTCCGATGACGCGGACGTCCGGGCGGGAAAGCTTGATGGCGGTGGCGACGCCACTGAGGAGTCCGCCGCCGGAAACCGGCGAGAGGACGAGATCGATGTCGGGGAGATCCTCGAGGATTTCGAGGCCGCAGGTGCCCTGGCCGGCAATGATCTGGTCGTCGTCGTAGGGCGGGATCATGATGTAGCCGTGCGCGGCCTGCAGTTCTTCGGCTTTGCGGAGACGGTCGGAGCTGGCGGGGCCGACTTCGACGATTTCCGCGCCGAGGGCGGCGGTGGCACGTTTCTTGACTTCGGGGGCATTCGAAGGCATGACGATGACGGCTTTCGCTCCGACAGCGCGGGCGGCGTAGGCGACTCCCTGAGCGTGGTTGCCGGAGGAGTAGGTGATGACGCCGCGAGAGCGCTCTTCGGGGGTCAGCTGCGCGATCTTGTTGTACGCGCCACGAATTTTGAAGGCACCGATGGGCTGAAGGCTTTCGGCTTTGATCCAGACTTCGGCGGGTGCGAAAGCAGGGAGGGCGAGGCGGACGAGGGGCGTGTGCAGGACGACTCCGCGGATGCGGGTCTGGGCTTCGGTGAAGGCGGAGAGGGTGAGCAGAGTGGCTGGGGCGGCTGCGGTGGCCATGGATGTATTGTGGCCTGGGCGGAGGGGGTTTGTCCGGAAGGTGGCGATGGACGCGGGAATGTCGGGCATCGCCATTTTTTGGACGTGATGACACGGTCGTGCAGAGCAGAGATTACGTTCGGGGCGGGAATGCGGGTGATCGGGAGTGACTGTGGGGTGCTCCGCGGGCCCACGCGAGATGCGACGGGATTTCCTCACGAGATTTTGTTGCGTGGGCCGGAGAGCGTTGGGATAATGACTCACCCTGACCTCCCCAACAGAGCGATGGAAGACGGCCGCAGGAGCATTCCGGGCTCTGGTTCTGGCTGGGGTGTGCTTGGCCGGGAAGGAGAAGACGGCCCTGGGGACTCGTATCGTGCGCTGCTGCATCATTGCCCGCAGAAGAGCCGGCGTCGTGCGCGGAGGGATAGCGGCTGCGCTGGTGGTGATGGCGGCGACGACCATGGCGCAACAGGTGACCGAGCGGGTTGCTGCCAAAAGCGAGAGCCTGGCCGGGGTCGCATCCGCCGAGGCCATTGATGCGGGGATGGGGCATGCGCCTGGCATCGCGCCGTTGGTGGGTGGGGCCAGGGCGCCGGGTACGGTGATTGGGACGGTGACGGATGCCAACGGCAATGTGATCGAAGGCGCGGCGGTGACACTCGCCGCGGTGGGTTCGGCAGCGAAGAGCACGGCGATCGCCGATGCCAACGGGTTCTTCCGGCTGAGCGTCGAACCCGGTGAATATGTCGCGACGGTTTCCTCGCCGGGTCTCGCGACGTGGACGAGCAGCGATGTCACGCTGGGCGCGGGCGACTTTCGCGAGATCCCGGATATCGTGCTGAAGGTGAATGCGGCAGTCTTTGTGGTGCGGGTGACGCCTTCGCGAGAACAAATCGCAGAGGAGGAGATACACGCGCAGGAACATCAGCGGGTGGGCGGGATCCTTCCGAACTTCTATGTGAGTTACGTGCCCGATGCGGCGCCGCTGACGACGCGGCAGAAGTTCGAACTGGCGTGGAAGAATTCGACCGACCTGGGCAGCTTTGCCGCCGACGCCATCACGGCGGGATTCGAGCAGGCGCAGAACAGCTACCCTGCGTACCATCAGGGCGTGAGCGGGTACACGAAACGCTTTGGTGCAGCCTACGGGGACGATGTGGGAGGTACTTATATTGGTGCGGCGATTCTGCCGACGCTGTTTCGCCAGGATCCGCGCTACTTCTACCGCGGAACGGGCAGCGTGTGGTCGCGCGCGCTGTACTCGATTTCGACGATCGCGATCTGCAAGGGGGACAACGGACGCTGGCAGCCGAACTACTCGTTTGTGGTGGGGAATCTGGCGTCGGGCGCGTTGTCGAATGTGTTTTATCCGGCGGGCAATCGGGGATGGGGCACGACGATGAAGGGCGGGCTGATCTCGTCTCTGCAGGGAATCAGCGGGCGGCTGCTGCAGGAGTTCGTGATGAAGCGGGTGTCGCGGGGGGTGGCGGGAGAGTAGGGTGATCAGCGCTTGCAGGTGCAGTCGATGCACTTGTGGGTGGCGCAGGTGCCGCAGATGGCGGTGATCTGCTTCGCGATGGCTTTGCGGGCGCGATGGAGGCGGACGCTGGCGTTGTTGGCGGTGGTGCGCTGCGCGCGGGCGAAGGCTTCTACGGATTCGCCGCCGAGATCGACTTTCTCAATGGCGGCGCGGTATTCGGGCTTCAGGATGTGGAGTGCCTCCACGATGCAGGCGCAAACTTCGGGAGCGACTGCGGGCTCGTAGTCTTCTTTCCAGTCGGTGAGCCACTGATTCATCGCGCGCAGGTGGGCGGCCTGCTGGCGGTAGTGATCGACGACAGCGTTGCGCAGGATGCGATAGAACCAGGCGACGGAGCTTTCCGTTTCGCGTAGCTGAGACCCACGTTCGATAGCTTTGAGGTAGGCGGCCTGGAGGATGTCCTCGGCCGTGGCAGGATCGCCGACGCGGGCGCGCAGGAACTGCAGGAAGCGGGAGTGCTGCTGGGCGAGGGCGGCGGTGGTCGCGGAAGCGGTCATCGGATTTGCAATCGAGCCGGACGGCGCGGCGCGAGGCTGCGTCGTCCGGTCTTCATTGTTACGCGTCGGCTGCATCGGGTCAGCAGGCGCAGTTCGAACAGGGGCAGGGCGGCGGGCAGAGACTGATGCCGCAGTCGCAGGCGCCGGGGATGCAGGTAGGGGCGGGGGCGGGGGTTGGGGATGTCTGGGTCATGGTGATTCTCCTTTCCTCTGCTGGTGCTGACGGATGGGGGCGGAGAATCTTACAGGTGGGCAGTCGGAAACAAGCAGCCGAAATTCACTGGAGCCGGCGCTGCAACCTGCGAATCAGCCAGAAGATATAGATGATCAGCAGAAAAAGGACAGAAGGCCCGATGATTCGAGGGGCCAGATCCCAACCGCGACTGGCCCATACAACGTAAATTAGCCAGAAGATCAGAAGCACAACCCAAATCTTTTGACGTCGAATCATGGAGCTGTAGCGGCGGCGGGTCACTTCGTCCAGCTGCTTGTCGAATTCGCCGGCAGCGCGGCGTTCTTTGCGAGCCCGAACGAGCAATCGATAGAAGGCGAAGAAGCCCGCAAGACCAATCGGGATCAAGATCCATACGAGAAATCGTTGCGAGACTAAGCCTTTGATGAACGCAAACACAACAGCCATTTCGGCAGCGGCAATCGCTGCGACCGTCCAATACAAGCGCTTTCGAAAATCCACATCCGTCATGCGATCACCGGCTTGCCTTTTTCATTGAGCGCGATGTGCGCGAAGGGGGTGTGGTGATCGTGGGTGAAGAGGACGAGCCAGTTTTCGGGGATGGCGCGCTGGTAGAAACGCTTGCGTTCGGCGATGCAGGTGACGGGGTCGAGGTCGTAGCCCATGACCCAGGTGATGTCGAGGTGTGCGCTGGTGGGAATGAGGTCGGAGATATAGACAGCGTGCGGACCGCCTGAGCCTGTGCCTCCTGGCTCGATGTGGACGGCGAGGAGCTGGGCGGTGTGGCCGGGAAAGCACTCGACAGAGATGCCGGGGACGATGGGCCAGGTCTCGCCAGGCTTCGCCGCTGACTCAGAACCCAGGAGGGTCATCTGACCCGAGGCAATGAGCGGATCGTAGTTGTCGGAGATGTAGCTGACGGCGTCGCGTTCGAGCTGGAGATGGCCGTGGGCCACTTCGCCGCGATGGGCGAAGTAACGGGCGTTAGGGAAGGTGGGGACGATGCGGCCGTCGGGGGTGCGGGTGGTGTTCCAGCCGCAGTGGTCGAAGTGGAGATGGGAGTTGATGACGATGTCGACTTCTTCGGGGCGGATCTGGGCGGCGGCGAAGGCGTGGGGGAGCTGCTCTTTCGCTGCATAGATCTCGCGGAGTTTGGGCGAGAGCTTGTTGCCGATGCCGGTTTCGATGGCGATGGTGTGCTTGCCGGTGCGGACGATGACGGTGTTCAGGCCCAGCAGGACGCGGTTCTGGTCGTCGGCGGGGGCGCGTTTTTCCCAGAGGGGTTTAGGGACGACGCCGAACATAGCTCCGCCGTCGAGGAAGTAGGTGCCGTCGGAGAGGATCGTCAGTTCGAAGTCGCCAACCGTGGTGCGGCCGCGGATGGGATTGGTGGCATCGGGGTGCATGTCAGGACAGGGTGCGGGGGACGGGGCCATTCCGTCTGGGTTTACGGCTTCGCGGGTTCTGCAGGTTTTGCCTCGGCCGGTTTGGCCTGCATCAGGTAGCGCTCGAAGTGGTCGAGGATCTTCGCGTAGAGCTCGGTCTGGTCGTCGGGACCGGAGACGGAGTGGGTCTTGCGCGGGTAGACGTTGTAGTCGTACGGAATGCCGGCCTCGATGAGCTTCTGGATGTACTGCGTGTCGTTTTCGATATGGACGTTGTCGTCGCCGGTGCCGTGGAGGATGAGGATGTGGCCTTTGAGGTCGGAGGCCGCGTTGACGTCGGAGTCGTCGTGATAGTTCTGTGCGTCTTCGGAGGGTAAGCCGAGATAGCGCTCGGTGTAGATGGAATCGTAGTCGCGCCAGTCGGTCACGGGAGCGCCGGCGACGCCGGCGAGGAAACTGTCGGAGTGGGAGAGCGCGAAGAGGGTGAAGCTGCCGCCCCAGCTCCATCCCCACCAGCCGAGGCGATGAGGATCGAGCTCCGGGAAGTCGGCAAGGACTTTGTCGATAGAGGCCATCTGGTCGGCAAATTGGGGAGGACCGAAGTTGTGCCAGGCGACTTGTTCGAAATCGCGGCCCCGGTCGGCCATGCCGCGGTTATCGACATGGAGGACAGCGAAGCCATGCTCGGCGAGGACCTGATCGAAGAGGAAGTGCTTGCCACCCCAGCGATCGCGGACGGTGCTGACGCCGGGACCACCGTAGGGATTGACGATGAGAGGGATACTGTGGGGCGCACGGTCTCCAGGAGGCAGAAGGATCGAGGCATAGAGCGGCGTGATCTTATCAGCGGCGGTGAGCTCGATCGGCTGCGGCTCGAGCAGGGTGTGGTTCTTGAGGGGCTGCGAGCGCCAGAAGGGCGTGCAGTTGACCGATGCGGATGAAGCCGCCGCGGAGAAACAGGCCAAGACCGTGGGCGGGGAGAGGATGCCGGACCAGGTATCGATGAAAGAACCGCCCCCGTCGGCGAAGACGGGATCGTGGAAACCGGCGTCCTGCGAGATCTGGCGTCGGCCATCGCCATCGAACTGGACGGCCCAGATCTGCTGCTGGCGCGCGTCCCCCTGATTGGAGAGATACCAGAGGGTTTTGGTGTTTTCATCGACGGACTTGATGGCGGCGACATCGTAATCGCCGCTTTCGACCTCATTGGCGAGCTGGGCGAGGGTGGAGAGCGGGTTATTGGGGTCGAAGGTATAGCGGTAGATGTGGGTATGGCCATCGCGCCAGCTGAGGATGAAGAAGGTGTGGTCGTCGACGAAGCGGACGTCGTAGCTTTCCGGCAGGTACTTCGCATCGGCCTGCTGCAGAACGCGGCGGTAGTCGCCGGTGCGGATGTCGGCAAACCAGAGGTCAAGATGCTGATGATTGCGGGAGAGAGTCTCAATCCAGACCATGTGAGGATTGACCCAGCCGAAGCGGGGGATGTAGTCGCTGCCAGACTCGAGGGGAACTTTGATCCAGCGCGTATTGCCGCCGCCGGCACTGACGATGCCGACGCGGACCGCGGGATTGGGATCGCCAGGCTGAGGATAGCGCTGCAGATCGACGGTGGCGTGAACGGGGATCCAGTCGACCAGCGGGTACTGGGGAACGCTGGCCTCATTCATCTGCAGGTAGGCAATCTCACGCGAGTCGGGAGACCAGAAGTAGTTGCTGCGGACATCGAGCTCCTCGAGATACACCCAGTCGGCTGCACCGTTGAGGATGGTGGAGTCGGTGGAGGTGGTGAGGGCGAGGGGTGGCGCGGAGCCATCGAGACGCTGGACGTAGAGATTGCCGTCACGCAGGTAGGACAGGAGCTGACCGCTGGGGGCGAATTTGGGATCGTCACCGGACATGGCGCCGGTGTTGCCGATCTGAACGCCGGTTCCGGTTTTGAGAGTGAAGAGCCAGAGCGCGCCGTTGGTATCGAAGAGGAGATGTTCGGAGTCGGGAGCCCAGATGTAGTCGGGCTGATCGTAACGGGTGCGATGGTCGCGGTCGCGCTCGGGGATGGCGGCGTTGAGCAGGGTGGCAATTTTGTTATAGGAAATGAGCTTTTTGGGTTTGGGGTCGGGGGCTTCGATGCCGAGCACGTCGCCGCTGGCATCGATCCAGGTGGCGGATTTGCCGTCGGGAGACCAGGAGATGCCTTCCGGAGGATCACCGGTGAGATCACCAGGGCGGCCGAAGATTTCCTGGACCGTCCACGGGCGATCGGACTGAGCGCGCAGGAGACACGGCAGCGCTGCGAGGGAGAGGAGCCACAGGGGAAGAAAGTAGTAGCCAGGGCGAATCTTGCGCAGCAAACGAGTCTCCAGGAGAGTACCCCGGTCGTGGGCGGAGCCGGGAGGTTGCGTGAAGGAGAATTCTAAACCTTTGGCAGGAATCGGGCAGACGAATCAGTGGGCGGCAGCCGGTCCGCCTTTGCGTTTCTTCATGAAGAAGATGAGCGGGATCATGCAGACGGTGGCGATGGAGAGGATGGCCACGACGTCGAGGTAGGCAAGCTGCGTGCTCTGAAAGACGAGCCGCTGGTAAATGCTGCCTTGCGCAAGGGCGCGGGCCTGTGCCGGAGAAGCCGTGATTCCGCTCTGCTGGAGGTGGGTGGCGAGGCCCGTCACGGACTGGCGGAGCTGGATGCTGGCACCGTTGAGGTACATGGCGAGGCGGTCCTGATGCTCCTGACTGCGGCGCGCAAGGATGGTGACAAAGAAGGAGGTACCGCAGCTGCCGCCAATGTTGCGGGCGAGGTTCATGAGGCCGGAGACGTCGTTGTTCTTCTCGCGGGGGACGTCGGTGTAAGAAAGGGTGTTGATGGGGACAAAGAGGAAAGCGAGGCCGGAAGCCTGGAAGACACGCATCCACGCAACGTAGGCGTAGCTGGCCTGGGTATCGATGGTGTGGAGCGAGTAGAGCGCGGCGGAGAGCGTCGCGAATCCGATGGCGATGAGGTAGCGGTTATCGACACGGCCGACGAGGAAGCCGACCAGGGGCATGAGAAAGAGGATGGCGATGCCGCCGGGGGAGATGACGAGGCCGGCCTGTTCCGCGGTGTAGCCCATGAGCTGCTGGACGAAGAGCGGGATGAGGACGGTGGTGCCGAAGAGGGCAAAGCCGAGGACGAACATCAGCAGGGCGGAGATGCCGAAGGTCCGGTTGCGAAACATGGTGAGATCGAGGATGGGACGATGGCCGCGGCGGATCTGGGAGATTTCCCAGAAGACGAGGAAGAGCAGGCTGGCGACGCAGAGGATGAAGAAGGTGGTGATGATGTGCGAGCCAAACCAGTCGTTCTCCTGACCCTTGTCGAGGACGAACTGCAGCGAGCCGAAGCCGATGGCGAGGAGGCCGAAACCGGTGTAGTCGAGGTTGAGGCCGCGTTTGCGCGAAGCGGCGACTTCTTTCTGAATATGCGGCGGGTCTTCAACGATGCGGGAGGTGAGGATGAGGGAGAGGATGGCGATGGGGACGTTGATGAAGAAGATCCAGCGCCAGGTGTAGTTGTCGGTGATCCAGCCGCCGAGGGTGGGGCCGATGGCGGGCGCGAGAACGACGGCCATACCGTAGACGGCAAAGGCCTGGCCGCGCTTGTGCGGAGGGAAGGTGTCGGCGAGGATGGCTTGCTCGCTGGGCTGGAGACCGCCGCCGCCGGCACCCTGAAGGACGCGGAAGAAGATGAGCAGGGGGAGCGACGGCGCCAGGCCGCAGAGCATGGAACTGAGGCCGAAGAGCGTGACGCAGATCATGTAAAAGCGCTTGCGTCCGATGAACGACACGAGATACGCGCTGGCGGGAAGGATGACGGCGTTGGAGACGAGGTAGCTGGTGAGGACCCAGGTGGCTTCGTCCTGGGAGGCGCCGAGGCCGCCGGCGATGTGGGGAATGGCGACGTTGGCGATGGAGGTGTCGAGGACCTCCATGAAGGTGGCCAGGGTGACGGTGAGGGCGACCGCCCAGGGATTATGGCGAGGTTTCCAGCTGGCGTCAGGATCCTGGGGCATGGATGATTATTTGGAGGGAGAAGTGTAGCAGGAGGATGCAGGAAAAGTGGGGGCTGGGGGTGGGGCCCATCTCGACGGCGTAACTATCTTCGGCGGAGTGGGATCCGAGGAGGCTTTCGATCTGCACCGCAATGCTCATTCTTCGGATCCGCCCGACTCGATCCTGCAGGCCTTCGGCACGCCGATGACCACGAGAATCGAAACAGAATTACGAAATAGGGTTTTGACTCATTTTTGGCCGAAGCCAACGGGTTCCGGGCGACTTGGCCCGAGTGGTCGCAACTCACGGTGGTATCCTCAAAATTCCGACGATGAAGACTGAACTTGAGGCGCTGATGCGCCTGCAGACAATCGATGGGGAGACAGCGCAGCTGCGGGCGGCGATTGCCGCGCTGCCGAAGCGGCTGGCGGCGCTGGAGACCAGGCTGGCGGCGGAGAAGGCAGCCGTGGAGCAGGCCACGAAGGCGATCAAGGACGAAGAGGCGCTGCGGCGGCGGCTGGAGAGCGACCTCAAGGATCAGCAGCAGAAGATTGTGAAGCTGCGCGGCCAGATGTCGAGCGTGAAGACGAACGAGGAGTACCGGGCGTTCCAGCACGAGATCGAGTTTGCCGAGGCGGAGATCCGGAAGATCGAGGATCGGGAGCTGGAGAGCATGGAGCGGGCCGAGCAGCTGGAGCAAAAACGCAGGGCGGCGGACAGCGATCTGAAGGATTCGACGCGAGCGGTCGAAATGGAGAAGGAAGATGCGCGGGCCGAGTCTGCGGAGCAGCAGAAGAAGCTCGAGGACCTGACGCGGCGGCGGGCCGAGGAGCGGACTGCAGTTCCGGAAGAACTGTTGCGGACTTACGACCGTGTTTCGACTTCAGCGCGCGGTACCGGCGTTGCGTACGCACAGGGACAGCGGTGTCTGGGATGCCAGATGGGAATTCGTCCGCAGATGTGGAATCAGATTCGCGCGGGAGAGATCATGACGTGCGAGTCGTGCGGGCGGCTGCTGTATTTCGATCCGACGAAAGAGCCGCAACCCGAGCCGGAACCGGAGAAACCGAAGCGGGGACGGAGGGCGCCCGAAGCCGGAGTGGATTAGGAGTAGTGGAGATGCAGACGAGCTGTGGGGTTTGTCTCGAATCTTTCCACTGCCGTTTGACACGACCGACGAGCGAATCCTAATCTGGCAGCCGGGCACCGACGGTCATGCTTCCCTTCTGACGCGTGTGCTGAACATATCCTGAATCGCGAACCTCACGCGGAGAGGAATCCATTGTGATCCAGCTTCTCTACGGAACAGGCAGCGCCTATGTGCCGGATCCGGTGCACGGTGTCAATCTTGGGACGGGCGATCACGAAGCGCGCGTCAAAGCGTTGGCGAGCGTGACGCCGGCATCGAACTTCGGTCCGGTCAACGTGTCGGGAATCCAGAAGCCGGGACTGGACACGCTGACGTACTGGGGGCATGGCAACGCGATGAAGTTCTGCGACATGACGCCGGCCGAGTTTGTGGAGAACATTGCGGCCTGGAAAAAATGGAATCCTGCGCTGAAGACTGTGGAGATCCTGACGTGCAACGCGCGGCACGCCACCGACGATAAGTCGTACACGGCGCAGGTGAATCCAATGCTGAAACGGAAATACGCGGACATTGCGCTGAAGGCGATGCCGATGGGCATGGGTTCGATCGCCTCGCACAACTGGTCGATCCTGAACGCTCACGTGGGAACCATGACCTGGTATTACGTGACGGCGGGCGGCAATCTGGATACGGATGAGATGTGGCCGGCGGTCCACCTGGTGAATGCGGAGGCGGCCAACTGCGGCAACAATTTGGCGCAGGCGGCGGCGCAGGTGGAGAAGAACTGCCCTTCGCGCAAATTCGGATTGATGTATGGCAGTTTCAACCAGCTGCGCGGGAAGCTGACGACGATCGCATAAGTTGTCTTCATGAAGCGCGTCGCGATCGACATGGACGAAGTGCTGGCCGATACGCTGGCCGAGCATCTTGCGCGCTATAACCGCGACCACGGCGAGGCGATCACCAGGGCCGACCTCGAGGGCAAGTGGCTGTGGGAGATCGTGTCGATCGACCGGCACGAGCGGCTGGAGGGGTATCTGCGGTCGGAGGACTTCTTCGAGAATCTTCCTGTGATTGCGGACAGCCAGCGGGTGCTGGAGCGGATGGCGCAGCGATACGAGGTTTACATCGCGACGTCGGCGATGGAATTTCCTAACTCGTTTGGGCCGAAGTATCGCTGGCTGCGGCGGCATTTCTCTTTCCTCGATCCGCGACATTTTGTGTTTTGCGGCGACAAGAGCATTCTGAAGGCGGATTATCTGATCGACGATCAGCCGCGGAATCTGCGGGTGTTTGCGGGGCGAGGAATTCTGTTCACGGCTCCGCACAATCTGGGCGTGAGCGGATTCACGCGGGTGGACAACTGGGAGCAGGTGGGGAGGCTGTTTCTGGCCGACGGCGGGGTGAAGTAGGGCGGGGTGCAGAATACAGGGTGCAGGGTTGCGGTGAAGGGTCGCGGCTTGCCTTAAACCGCGGCTGCGGAGTACACGAGCTCGACGAAGCCGTTTCTATAGGCGGTTACGCCTGTCAGGTTCCACTGCGGCTGCGCGGGAGAGCTGCCGAAGAGGCGGAGGCCTTCCCCCAACAGCACCGGGGCGATCGTCAATCGGATTTCATCCACCAGGCCGAGTTCAAGGAAGCGCTGGCACAACGTCGCTCCTCCGACGAGCCAGATGTTGCGATAGCTGGGCGTCAGTTTCGTTTCGAGCAGTGTTCGGAGATCGCCGGAGCAGAATTCGACGCTCTTCCGCGCTGTCGGCCATGCTCTGCGGGTCACCACCACGACTGGGGTCTCGCCGTAGGGCCAACCGAGTTCGAGCGCGTGTTGATAGGTGCGCGAGCCCATCACATAGCAGTCGATGGATTTCAGAAATGCCGCGATTTCATCCTGCGAGATGGAAACTCCGGCTTCGTAGGCGCCGTTGGTTTCCATCCAGGAAACGTCGTTATCTTTCTTCGCAATGAAGCCGTCGAGACTGGAGACCATGTGCAGGGTCACACGAGTCTTTCGTTCGCTGCCTGCCATCGTTCGGTTGCGCGTTACATCAGCTCGTCGATGAAGGACTGCGCGGCGGCTGGATCGATGTGGGCTGGGTAGGACAGCATGGTGCGGCCCTGGGTGACGGGCTCGGCTTCGTGGAGAGCGGGCAGGTCGGTGCGCTCGAAGAATTTGCCGATGGGGATTTCTTCGCCCCAGATCGTGGACTTCTCCATGGCGCCGATCCAGCTGGTGGCGTCGTAGCCGGCGTCGTCTTCGAGGCGCTTCACACGCGGACGGAACCACTGGAAGGTGTTGTCCTTGTTGTAAGTGACGCAGGGGCTGAAGACGTCGAGGAAGGAGAAGCCTTTGTGCTGGATGGCCTGTTTGATGAGTTCGGTGAGGTGCTTTTGATCGCCGGAGAAGCCGCGGCCGACGAAGGTGGCTCCGGCGGCGAGCGCCATGGTGATGGGGTAGATGGGGCCTTCGATGTTGCCGAAGGGCGTGCTTTTGGTCTTCATGCCGATGCGGCTGGTCGGCGATGTTTGCCCGGTGGTGAGGCCGTAGATCTGGTTGTCCATGATGATGTAGGTCAGATCGACGTTGCGGCGGATGGTGTGGGTGAGGTGATTGCCGCCGATGCCGAGGCCGTCGCCGTCGCCGCCGGTGACGAGGACGGTGAGGTCGGGGTTGGCCATCTTCACGCCGGTCGCGACCGGCAGGGAGCGGCCGTGGAGCGTGTGCATGCCATAGGTCTCGATGAAACCGGGAAAGTTGGAGGAGCAGCCGATGCCGGAGATGGTGCAGATCATGTGATTGGGAATCTGCAGATCGACGAGGGCCTTCTGGACGGCGGCGAGGACGCCGAAGTCGCCACAGCCTGGGCACCAGTCGGGATCGACGCGGCCTTTGAAGTCGGCCATAGTCAGCGGCCTGGGGGATTCGACAATGGTGGCCATTTTGCTTCTCCTTGGAAGTTCCTCAGGGGCTAAAGCCCGCTGTTCTTTCGCTCTGTACCGGCACGGCTGAAGCCGTGCCCTTTTTCAAAACTGCCGGGGCTAAAGCCCCTTCCTTCTTTTGCCTTCATTCCCCAGCCTGAAGGCCGGGGCTTCTACCGTTGTGCCGCTTCGCGACACATGATGCACTTTCAACTCGAACCGCGCTTCCAATTCGAACCGCGCTTCCAATTCGAACCGCGCTTCCAATTCGAACCGTTCGATGGCCTCCTAAACCATGATCTCGTGGGTTGGGACGGAGACCGTGGTGTCGCCGGCCAGTTGTTCGCGCACCGCTTCCACGATGTGGTGCGGCATGAAGGGTTCGCCGTCATATTTCCGGATGTGGCCATCGGCGACAAAACTGGTTTCGCTGCGCAGGTAGCGGGCAAACTGGCCGCTGTAGTTGTTTTCGACGATGATGGTGCGCTTCGCGTTGCGGAGCTGGTCGAGGATGGCTTCGCCGTGGAGCGGAACGAGCCAGCGAATTTGTAACTGATTGGCGGTAATTCCCTGCTCGGCGAGCTGAGCGCGTGCTTCTTCGATCACACCCTGCGTCGAGCCCCAGCCGATGAGCGTCACGTCGGCGTCTTTCGGTCCCTGGAGACGCGGCGGCGGGATGGCGGCGGCGATTCCCTGTTCTTTGCGCATGCGCTTTTCCATCATGGCGCGACGCTTTTGGGCGTTGGTGTACATGTCGCTGATGAGGACGCCGTCTTCGTCGTGCTCGTCGCTGGAGACGACATGCGTGTAGCCGGGGACGCCGGGGATGGCGCGGGGCGAGACGCCGCTTTCGGTGATGAGGTAGCGCTTGTAGGTGCCGTGGTCACCGTTGGGCTCGGTGATCATCTCGCCGCGGTCGATGGGCGGCTTGAAGTCGAGGATCTTCGGGTCGACGCTGAGGCGGCCTTCGGAGAGCAGCAGGTCGGCGAGGACGAGGCCCGGAACCTGGAACTTGTCGCAGACGTTCCAGATCTCGTGCATGAGGGTGAAGCAGTCGCCGATGTCGAGCGGGGCGGCGATGACGCGGGGATAGTCGCCGAAGGCGGCGCCAAGCATCTGCCAGAGGTCGCCCTGTTCGGTCTTGGTGGGAACGCCGGTGGAGGGTCCCGCACGCATGCAGTCGATGACGACGATGGGAATTTCGGCCATGGCGGCGAGGCCGAGGGCTTCGGACATGAGGGCGAATCCGCCGCCGGAGGTGGCGCACATGGCGCGAACGCCGGCCTGGGCAGCGCCGATGACCATGTTGACAACGCCGATTTCATCTTCGACCTGGCGGACCATGATGCCGGCTTTGCGGCCGTGCTGGGCGAACCAGTGGAGCACGCCGGTGGAGGGGCTCATGGGGTACGCGCAGTAAAATTTGACGCCGGCGGCGGCTCCGCCCATGGCCAGCGCGGTGTTGCCGCTGAGGACGGCGTATTGGGTGTCCGTCATGGGAACGGGACTGGCGAAGGGCTTGAAGTGCTGGGTGGCGTAGTCGTATCCGGCGCGGGCGACCGCGATGTTTTCTTCGGCAACGGTCTCCGCTTTTTTGCCGAACTGCTCGCGGATGACGGCCTCGAGCGAATTGAAGCCGATGCCCATCATGCTGAGGGCGGCGCCCATGGCAAGGGTGTTCTGCGCGACTTTGTTTTTGGTGATGTCGGCCAGGGTGGAGACGGGGAGCGGACAGAGTTGCACACCCTCGGCAGCGTCGCCGGGCTTGATGGAGTCGGCGTTGTAGATGCAGGCGCCGCCGGCGCCGAGCAGGCGGAGGTGGCGGTCCATGGTGTCCTGATTCAGCGGAATGAGGAGCTCGAGGGTGTCGCCCATGTTGGTGACGGGATCGACGCCGGCACGGATGGTCAGAAAGGTATGACCGCCGCGAATGATGGATTGATAGGCGTTATAGGCGTTGAGATGGAGGCCGCGGCGCGAGAAGATCCTGGCGAAGATGTCGCCGGGAGTGGCGACACCCTGGCCGGCGGCGCCTCCGATGCCGATGGAGAAGGTCTGGGTCATGAGACTCCCGCAAGAATTCGACGAGGTCCAGGTGAGGGAATCCTTCACCCCAGCGCGCCGAGGTCGGGCGTGTTGGGAACCCCAATACCTGAATTGCGAACCAGAATACAACAGCGCATGGACGATTCGACAGGGGCAGAAGGTCAGGGCCAGATTGCGTGGAGGAGAAATTCGCGATTGCCTTCGGCGCCGGTGATGGGGGAGTCGATGACGTCGAGGTCGCAGCCACCGAGTTCGGCGGCGCAGGCGCGGACGCGATCGATGGCCAGCTGGTGCGCGGCGGGGTCGCGGACGATGCCGCCTTTGCCGATGCGCTCGCGGCCGGCTTCGAACTGGGGCTTGATGAGAAGCACTGCGTGTACGGCGGCCCCTTCCGGGAGCGCTGCGAGGACAGGCGGAAGCACGAGGGTCGCGGAGATAAAGGACACGTCCACCGCAAAGAAGGAAATACCCGGAGGCAGGTCGCCGGGGTTAAGAAGGCGGGCGTTGGTGCGCTCCATGAGGGTCACGCGGGGATCGTCGCGGAGCGACTGGGCGATCTGGCCGTAGCCGGTATCGATGGCGAGGACGCGGGCGGCGCCGTGCTGGAGCATGCAGTCGGTGAAGCCGCCGGTGGAGGCACCGGTATCCAGACAAAAGCGGCCGGTGAGGTCGATGTGCCAGTGGTCAAGGGCGGCTTCGAGCTTGAGTCCGCCGCGACTGACGTAGCGCAGATCGGAGCCGAGGAGGCGAATGGGGACATCGTCGGGGACGGCGTGACCCGGCTTGTCGGACTTTTGTTCGTTGACGAGGACGCGGCCGGCGAGGATGAGGGCCTGAGCGCGTTCGCGTGTCGGGACGAGTCCGCGTTCGACGAGAAGTTTGTCCAGACGGGTTTTCATGGGTGGATCTTCATCGATGAGTGGCGGTCGCCGTCTTCCACAGGCGATACTGGTCGTGATGAGGTCGCATCTCAAAGAGAGTGCAAGCCGGGTACGATCCCAGCTTACTGTGCGATGACGGAAGAAACGACACAAGCGAAACGTGGCTGGGCCATGACCTGGCTGGGGTGGGCGCTGGCGGTGGTGTTTGCCCTGACCGCAGCGGTTCTGGCGCATCATGTGGCTTATCTGCGCGGCGAGCTGAATACGTCGCAGGGCGGAGCGGCACAGATGAAGGTCCAGCTGGATCATGCGAACCAGGTGGTGGCGGTACTGAGTTCGCCGCAGTCGGCGCATGTGCTGTTGTCGGAGACGCGGCAGCCGCTGCGGCCGGTGGGGCAGGTGAGCTGGCTGGCGAGCCAGGGGGCGCTGGTCTTCGTGGCGGGAGGACTGCGGGACTTGCCGCCGGAAAAGGCCTACGAGCTGTGGCTGATCCCGAGGGGCGGAAAGGCTCCGATTCCGGCGGGGTTATTTCGACCGGACCCGGATCATGGCGCGACGGTGGTGTTGCCGCCGCTTCCTGCGGAGACCGAGGCGCAGCGATTTCTGGTGACGGTGGAACCGGGGCGCGGATCGGAAACGCCGTCGCTGCCTATCGTGATACAGGGCGAGAGCCGATAAAAAGCCTGAGCAGCGTTCGAAGTCTGAGCTTGTTTCGTCCACGCAACGAGCGCGCGTTACACTGTCCGGGGTTTGTTCACGCATGATGAGTACGGCGAAACCTCTGATCACGCTGGCCATTGACATTGGGGGCACGGGGCTGAAGATGCTGTGCCTGGACGCTGAGGGCAAGCCGATCACCGATCGGCTGCGGGTCGAGACGCCGGACCCGCCGACGCCGGTGCGTCTGCTGGCGGCGCTGGATCAGCTCCGGACGAAGATGCCGGCGTTCGATCGCGTCAGCATCGGATATCCGGGCGTGATCAAGAAGGGCGTGGTGCTGACGGCGGCCAACCTGCATCCGAAATGGATTGGATATCCGCTGCAGGCGATTGTGCAGAGACGATGGAAGAAGCCGGTCCGCGTGGCGAACGACGCCGCGGTGCAGGGGCTGGGGGCCATTCAGGGGCGCGGGATCGAGATGATTCTGACGCTGGGAACGGGCATGGGTTCGTGCCTGTACGCCGACGGGCATATTTGTCCGCTGGAGCTGGGGCATCATCCGTGGCTGAAGAAAACGTATGAGGACTACCTGGGCAGGCGCGGGCTGAAAAAGTACGGGGTGAAGAAGTGGAACAAGCTGCTGCGCAAAGCGATTGCGCAGACGGCGGCGACCTTCAGCTGGGATCATCTGTATCTGGGCGGTGGCAACACGAAGCTGATCACACTGCAGTTTCGGCCGAATGTCACGATTGTGTCGAACATGGACGGCCTGCTGGGCGGCGTGGCGCTGTGGCGGGATACGAGTTGCTGACAGCCGGTAGCCGGCAGCCAATAAAGCTGGACGCGGCTAGCGTGCTGCCAAATGCTCCGCGTGCAGCTTCTGCAGCGGGTTCACTGTAATCTTGCGCCGCTGCAGTGCGGCGATCCCTTCAGCAGCAGCCTTGGCGGCGGCGAGGGTGGTGATGGTGGGGATGCGTGCGATGACGGCGGCGCGCCGGATGGCTTTCTCGTCGAAGTAAGGATCCTGGCCGCGGGGCGTGTTGATGATGAGCTGAATGCGGTCGCCTTTGATCAGGTCGACGATGTTGGGACGGCCTTCCTTGACTTTGTAAACACGATCGACAGTCATGCCGGCACGCTCGATGGCGTTGGCGGTGCCTTCGGTGGCGACCAGATGGAAGCCGAGTTCCATGTATTGGCGCGCAAGATTCACCAGGTTGGTCTTGTCGCGATCGCTCACGCTGAAGAAGACGGTGCCTTTGAGCGGCAATTGCAGGCCGGCGGAGAGCTGGGCTTTGGCAAACGCTTCGCCGAAGTTATCCGCGACGCCCATGACTTCACCGGTGGATTTCATCTCGGGCCCGAGGACAGTGTCGACGCCAGGGAATTTATTCCAGGGAAAGACGGGCGATTTCACGTAAAAGTTCGAGCCGGTTTCGAGGTCGTTTTGCGAAGAGACATCGAGAAATTCGCGCAGGCGGCGGCCGGTCATGAGGCGGGAGGCGATCTTCGCCAGCGGTACGCCGGTCGCCTTGGAAACGTAGGGGACGGTGCGGGAGGCACGCGGATTGACTTCGATGACGAAGACCTTGTCGGCCATGCCGGGTTTGCGCTGGATAGCGAACTGCAGATTGACGAGACCGATGACGTTGAGGGCGAGGGCAAGGTGGCGCGTGTAGCCGCGGATGGTGTCGAGGGTGGCAGGAGCGAGGTCCACAGCGGGCAAGACGCACGACGAATCGCCGGAGTGGATGCCGGCTTCTTCGATGTGCTGCATGATGCCGGCGATGACGACGTCTTCGCCATCGCAGAGCGCGTCCACGTCGACTTCAACGGCGTCTTCGAGGAAGTGGTCGATGAGAACGGGGCGGTCCTGCGAATACTCGACGGCCTCGTCCATATAGCGCTCGACGCTTTCGGCGTCGAAAGCGATGACCATGGCGCGGCCACCGAGAACGTAGGAAGGGCGAACGAGGACGGGATAGCCGATGTGCTCCGCGCCCCGCAGAGCTTCTTCAACGCTGGCAGCGATGACGCCGGGAGGCTGGGGAATCTGCAGGTCCTCGAGAAGTTTGCCGAAGCGCTTGCGGTCTTCGGCGAGGTCGATGGACTCCGGCGAGGTGCCGAGGATAGGAACGCCGGCAGCTTTGAGGCGTAGGGCGAGGTTGAGAGGCGTCTGGCCGCCAAACTGAACGATCATGCCGACTTCGGCGCCACCGGAGGCTTCGTGCTCGAAGACGGCGAGGACGTCTTCGAGGGTGAGCGGCTCGAAGTAGAGGCGGTCGCTGGTGTCGTAGTCGGTGGAGACGGTCTCAGGATTGCAGTTGACCATGATGGTCTCGTAGCCGTCTTCGCGCAGAGCGAAAGCAGCGTGGCAGCAGCAGTAGTCGAATTCGATGCCCTGGCCGATGCGATTAGGGCCGCTGCCGAGGATGATGACCTTGCGGCGGGAAGTCGGTGGGGCTTCGTCCTCTTCGTCGTAGCTGGAGTAGAGGTAGGGCGTGAAGCTCTCGAACTCGGCGGCGCAGGTGTCAACGAGCTTGTAGACGGGGCGGAGGCCGTAGTGACGACGGAGGAGGCGGACCTGCTCGATGCCGTCATTGCCGGGAAGCGACCATGCATCGGCAAGGCGCTCGTCGGAGATGCCGAGGCGTTTGGCTTTTCGTAACTGTTCCTGTGACATTTCACGGGCATCGCCGGGAAGCGCGCCGGTGGCATCGGAGATTTCCTTGATCTGGTAGAGGAACCACGGATCCATCGAGGTGAGGCGCGCGACCTCGCGAACCGAGTGGCCTTCGCGGAAGGCGAAGCGAATGTAGCTGAGGCGTTCCGGCTGGGGGGTGACGAGCTTCTGGGTCATCCGGCGTGGATCGAGAACCTCGGACGAGGCTTTTTTGCCGGTTTCGAGCGAGCGCACGGCCTTCATGAGCGCTTCTTTGAAGGTGCGGCCGATGGCCATGACTTCGCCAACCGATTTCATCTGCGGGCCGAGGTTTTCGTCGGCGCCGGGAAATTTTTCAAACTGCCACTTGGGAATTTTGACCACGACGTAATCGATGGTCGGCTCGAAGCAGGCCGGCGTCATTTTGGTGATGTCGTTGGGAATCTCGTCGAGGGTGTAGCCGACGGCGAGGCGCGCGGCGATTTTGGCAATGGGGAAGCCGGTGGCCTTGGAGGCGAGGGCAGAGGAGCGCGAGACGCGCGGGTTCATTTCAATGACGACCATGCGGCCGTTATTGGGGTGCACGGCAAACTGCACGTTGGAGCCACCGGTCTCGACGCCGATTTCGCGCATGACGCGGATGGCGGCGTCGCGCATGGCCTGGTATTCGCGGTCGGTGAGGGTTTGCGCGGGGGCAACGGTGATGGAGTCGCCGGTGTGGACGCCCATAGGGTCCATGTTTTCGATGGAGCAGATGACGATGACGTTGTCAGCGAGGTCGCGCATGACCTCGAGCTCGTATTCTTTCCAGCCGAGGACCGATTCTTCGATGAGGCACTCGTGGACGGGGGAGAGGTCGAGGCCGCGGGCGAGAATCTCGAGGAGTTCCTCGCGGTTGTAAGCAATGCCGCCGCCGGATCCGCCGAGGGTGAAGGAGGGGCGGATGATGACGGGGAATCCGATTCGGGTAGCGAAATCGAGGCCGTCGCGAAGATTGTTGACGAGCGCGGACTGAGGCACGTCAAGACCGATGGCAGCCATGGCATGCTTGAAGAGGAGGCGGTCTTCGGCTTTCTTGATGGCCTCGAGTTTGGCGCCAATGAGCTCGACGTTGTACTTTTCGAGGATGCCGGAGTCGGCGAGCTCGACCGCGAGATTGAGGGCAGTTTGTCCACCCACCGTGGGGAGGACGGCGAAGACGCCGCCACGGCCTTCGGTCCGGAGCATCTCCGATTCGAGATGGAGGATCTCGTCGAGATAGTCCTTCGTGAGGGGCTCGATGTAGGTGCGGTCGGCGAGTTCGGGGTCGGTCATGATGGTCGCCGGGTTCGAATTGACCAGCACGACTTCGTAGCCTTCGGCCTTGAGGGCTTTGCAGGCCTGGGTGCCGGAGTAGTCGAACTCGGCGGACTGGCCGATGACGATCGGGCCGGAGCCGATCACGAGGATTTTGGCGATGTCATTGCGGCGTGG
>Ga0335072_10001720_pt1 | contig 34932 bp, 24 predicted proteins | sample Lox_Sample_21_FD_206725 | JGI IMG/M metagenome (GOLD analysis project Ga0335072, IMG submission 206725) | Soil microbial communities from Loxahatchee National Wildlife Refuge, Florida, United States - Lox_Sample_2.1 | ecosystem: Environmental > Terrestrial > Soil > Wetlands | place: USA... | reverse complement strand
CGGTCGACATCTTCCGCCGTTCCCACCGGCGCCTGTGCGATCACCTCGCCGTGCGAGGGGTTGTAGACAGGAGTCGAATCGCTCGACGATGAGAAAACTTCTTTTCCACCAACAAGATTGGGACAAATCATTGCCATCGTCTTCTTCTCCAGGTAAACAAATCGAGAGCAACAGCTCTATGCAGCGCGGAAAGAGAGTGAATTGCCTGGCCAACGGGCTTCCACCTCTTCTCACGAGCAATCGAACAAAGAAAGTCGAACATCGCTGCGGCGGGAGACGGCACTTGCGAGACCCCGTAGCGATTGTAGGAGCGCCGCGCACCCCCAACAACGAAAGGCCGGCTCTTGTTGATAGCATTCCGGAACCAGACAGCAGGGAGGGCCTTCACAAGAAAAGACAAATGGTTTTTCGCCGATCATGAGCCAGAACCCGCTGAACAGCACGACGTCTTCAAGATGCCGGAGAACAGAGGCATCCAGACACTGGTCTTGCATTGCTCGCCGCATGAGATTTAACCGTTGCTCGTCGTGTATTCTAAATCTCCGAGAGAGTCGGCTGGGTCACCCGCGATGTTTTAGCCGGCTCCGATGAAGCCCGGGTAAAGAGTCATTCCGCCGTCGATGTAAACTGACGTACCCTGCACGTAGTCGGACTCGTCTGAGGCAAGCCAGACGGCGAGGCGGGCCACGTCCTCCGGCTCCCCAATGCGCTTGGAAGGGATGAGCTTGAGCAGAACGCGCTCGAACATTTCATGAGACGTAAGCTTCTCGACGTTCATCGGCGTGCGAATGGCGCCGGGCGAGATCGCGTTCACTCGAATACGCAAATGGGCCACTTCCTGCGCAAGGCTCTTCATGAAGAGGATCAATCCGCCCTTGGCGGCAGCATAGTTCGCATGCCCCTCCCAGGGAATCACATCGTGCACCGAGCTTATGAGGATCAACTTTCCACAAGCGTAGGAGATCGATCGGTTGATTCCCTGCCTCTTAAACGCGCGGACGGACTCGCGGCAGCAAAGAAAAATCCCAGTAAGATTAACCCCGATGACTCGCTGCCATTGCGCCATGGTCATTTGGTCGACGGGAGCGTTTAGTTGCAAGGCGGAGTTCGGAACGCAGATGTCGAGGCGTCCAAATTTTTCGATCATAAAACTGAACATCGCTGCGACTTCCTCTTCGATCGAAACATCCGCCTTGAATATTTCAGCGTGACCTCCCGTCTCGCGGATCTTTTCCGCCGTCGACCTTGCGCCTTCCTCGTCCGAGTGGTAATTGACTAGGACTTCAGCCCCACCCTGCGCCAACCCGATGGCGATCGCCTGGCCAAGCCCCTTGCTGGCGCCCGTCACCAGCGCCTTCTGTCCCGGAATTACCCGGCGAATTTCTGCCGGAGGCATTTCGTTCGGAGGCGTGTATGCGTTTTCAGTAGACATGATATTTCATTCCTCTCCGGCATCTCCATTCAGGGACCAAACGCTGAACGAAAGATTCGAGATACTAGATAGCCGCTGCGAGGTTGAAGCCACCCTCGAAAGAGGTCGGGAAGACGGCGGGCAAGCGATCCCTCGCTTGAGAAAACCTCAAGCGCCCTTCCTTCAAACGACAGTCCGCCATCGGGTGACAATCGTAGAGGCGACGGGGTCGTTCGATTGCCGATAGGCGAGAAATTTCTGGAAATGCGCTGAATGGACATGCTCGTCAAGAGCCGACTCATTCTTGAACTTTTCATAAAACATGAACTTCACGGGATTTTCTGGATCGCGATGCAATTCATATGCTAGGCATCCCTGCTCGGCGCGGGTGGGGGCGAGCAACGCACGCAGTTCGTTCTCAAGTTCCTGCTCGCGTCCCGAGACCGCCTCCATGAAGACATTCAAAACGATGTGAGCGACGCTCATATCTCGGCCTCTCGCATTTATCGTTTCGCGGCCACGGCATTCGGCAAGGCGAAGGCGATATAACTCCGCTCGATTTTCTCGTTTGTAGGCGGCGGCGGGCCATCGCGCGGGATTTCTTTCATCTTGGCGGAGGTGGCGCAGACAACCAGGAACTCCCGACCGTCCACTTCATAAACGGAGGGAATTCCTTCGGAAGCTGCTGGCATATCAAAGGACCACAGTTCCTTTCCTGTCTGTTGATCGAAGGCATGCAGCTTCCCTTCGTCGCGGGTGGCGATGAAGATGAGCCCTCCCGCCGTCACAACCGGGCCGTTCCGCGGCATCATCAGACCCTCGCCGGATAGGCCCTGCAGGGTGGCAGCAGGCGAATCTCCAACGTTCACTTTCCACCTGATCGTGCCGTCGTTCAAGTTGTAAGCCGTCAGATACGACCATGGAGGCGAAATGATCGCGGGCTCGAGACCGTAGCCTGACCAGAAGCGCTTGGGAGGGGCTACTGTGCCCGGCGGCGGGGCGGGTTCTGTCGGCTCCTCTTCGGCTGCGGCATTGGCGGGAACGGGTTGCGCAAGATAGTTCACCAGATCGTTCAAAAGGGTGTCGTAAAGATCGGGAAACGCAGGCATATCCTTGTAGCCGTTGTGAACGACGCTCTTGATCATGTTCTCACCGAAATTGGAGGGAGCGTTCACGAGCGAAGGAATGGCGGGTGGCGCCCCCTCATGATCCAGCCCATGGCAACGTTCACAATAGAAGTGGTAAATCGCGTGGCCTCGTTTGAGCGGGGGTGCGTCCATCGGAATTTCCCACAAATATGGGGGCAGACGATTTTCCAGCTTGAGAATTGCGGGCAAGTCCATCGAATAGACGTACATTGTCGCGCTTGCGGGGTCGGAAGCAGTCATGCCCCAATTTGCGCCGCCGTGGTTGCCGGGCATTTCGATGGTGTCGGTCATTCCCGCCGGGGTGAAGAGCCCCGTATTGACGGCCCCTTCGACAACCTTCTTCCATCGTTCGCGGTCCTGCGGTGTCAAGATGTATGGGTCGAGATCCGCTACCGTAAATTTCTGACGAGCAAAGGGTGCGGGTTTGGTGGGAAATGGCTGGGTCGGTGAACTTTGCTCGCCCGCAACCGTTGATTTCGGAACTTTCCTCTCTTCGATCGGCCAGATCGGCTTGCCGGTTACGCGATTGAATACGTAGAGAAACCCTTGCTTCGTGGCCTGAGCAACGATGGGGATTTCCTGCCCATTCCGTCGGATCGTCAGAATCTGCGGAGCTGCAGTGGCATCGTAATCCCAGAGATCGTGATGGACGAGCTGGTAATACCAGATCAACTTGCCGGTTCGCGCATCAAGGGCCAGCAAACAGTCCGCAAATAAATTGTTTCCCTTGCGATCGGCCCCGTAAAAATCGTACACGGGAGCCCCCGTGGGAATGTAGATAATGCCCCGCTGTACATCCAGGCTCATTTCTCCCCAACAATTCGTTCCTCCCGCAGTCTTCCATGTGCCCTTGGGCCAAGTGTCGTATCCGAGCTCGCCCGGATGAGGAATTGTGTGGAAGATCCAAACCATCTTGCCCGTGCGAACGTCGTAGGCACGAATATCTCCCGGAGGAGAGCCGTACTCTTCGCCCGTCGAAGAACCAAGAATGATCAGATTTCCGAAGACCTCGCCCGGGGTTGCGGATTGAATCTGCACCATGGTTTTCGGGTCGCGGCCGAGGCCCTCCCTTAAATCGACTGCCCCGTCAGTGCCGAACGTCTTGATCAGCTCGCCGGTCTTCGCGTCGATCGCCTCCAGGTGGTTGTTGAAGGCAATCAGCAGCCGTTGGTCGGAACCGTCTTGGCTCTGCCAGAAGTTCACCCCCCTGTGCATTTCCATCAGTGGAACGTCTTTGGAGTGATAGACCCAAAGTTGGCGTCCTGTCGTCGCGTCAAGTGCAACCAAAGAAGTGCTCTGCGCCAAAACATACATGGTCCTTCCAACAATAATGGGGTTGAATTCGTAGGGACGATCGCTGCCTGCATTGTAAGTCCAGGCCACCTGAAGGTCTTTGACGTTGGAACGATTGATCTGATCCAGAGAGGAATAATGGGAAGCGTCAGGGTTGCCAAGGTAGGTGCTCCATGTAGAATGCGCCTGATCGCCCCCTGGCGGTCCAGCCCAAGCAAAAATCCCTGTCAACGCTGCCCCGACTACGGAGATTGCGGCCAACCCGGCAAACGTCCAACCGCACCTTTGAGTGAGCATGAAAATCCTTTTGTCCCCTCCTACCCCTTGACTCCCTCTTGCAAGAAAACGAAGGTTCCTTTGCGCGCGGATGTGAGGATCTCAATCTTGCCGTCACGGTTGATGTCTTTCGCGAGGATTTGCGTGCCAATTCCGGAAGCGTTGTGAATCAGCTTCGGCTCCCACGAAACCGCGCCTCCCGCCTTCCGGACGAGCTTGAATCGATAAAGTACAGGCGGATTGTCGACCTGATTTTCGTCGTAGATGTATCCGTGCGACCACCAGCGTTTGCCCGTAACAATGCACAGCATTCCATCCCCGTCCAGATCCGCGAGAGCAAGTGCATGCAATTCGGTGAACGCCACGGATTTGTCCGTCTCCTCCCAATCCTTGCGCGCCGCGAGAGGAGTCGAGGGATCGCCCATGATGATGTGGCGCTTCCATGTAATGTCTCCTCGCGAATCCCTCAGCTGTTCGAACCACGCGAGGCCTGGTCCATGAGCGTTGAGGCTTGCGATAACGTCGGGGAGGCCGTCGCCGTTTACGTCGTAGACGATGATGTCGCCGCCTCCTCGGAGAAACCATTCGCCCTCGGTGGCTCCGAATGAAGCAGGGTGAAATTTCCAGAGGCCCTTCATCCCGGATGGAGGCTGCTCCCACCAGCCGCTTGCCTGAAGGATGTCTAGGCGACCGTCACCGTTCACATCGCCCACTCCCCAGCCGTGCGGTCCCCAGTTTCCCTTCTCCGAAACGGGATGGAAGGTCCAGGGCTTAGTTGGATCGGACCAATCGGGCTTGGCATATCCGACCTGGCCTGCTTGGCCCATCAGAAGTTCCGGACGCCCGTCGCCGTCTATATCGATGAGGACGGTCGTCTCCGATTCGACCGAGGAAACGACGTTGTAATTGTCCCAATGGCGGAGTTCGCCGCGAGGGTTCACAAAAAGGTGAGCGGAAAAGCTGGGCATGGGACCGAATCCCATAATGATCAAAACATCCGGCCAGCCGTCACCTGTGAAGTCGTGAACATGGGCGAGAAAACAATTTGTGTAATTGCCGTGCTCACCCGGACCAGCAGGGTTGACGGTTGTCGGCGGAAAGATCTCCCGAGCAATCTTGTAATCTGGCCCGACATAGTAGAACGGACCGGCGACCACCTCGTCATAGCCATCCCGGTTCAGATCTCCCGCCGTGACAGCCTCAGAATAGAAGAGATCGGTCAACTGCCGGAATCTCGGGTCGCCGACGTTGGAGCCGAGACCAGCAATCCTTTGGGTAAGATCAAATGCGGAAATGTCCTTGAATCTGGCCGATGCGCCGTCGGACACTCCCAGCGCAATTTCTCCGAATTGGCTTCTTTGATCGGCAAGCGCGGATGCACCCGTCGTATCCCAAGGCAGAGCTGGCCCGCGGAGTTCGATTTCGACATCGCTCCAGCCATCTGCGCCCGGACGGATGCGAACCGGTGGTTCCGGCGGATAGCCGGGAAGAGCTCCTTCCGCATCGTTAATTCCGAAGCACGCGATTGGCGCGCAGGCACCGGGAGTCTGCTTGTGTTCCGCGCCCGCTATATCCAGGGGAGGCGGAGGGACTGACTTGCGGTCGAGCACCTTACCCTCTGCATCAAGGGTCAGGAGAGAAATCGACCCGGCACCGGAACCGGACAGCGTGACATAAATGCCAGCTGCCCGATCTCCGGAGCCTGGCGGGTGGAAGAAACGGGACCAATCGAGCGGTGCTTTGCGGAGGACGATCCCGACTTCTCCACCGCTCGATCGGAATGAAAACTTGAGTGCGAGGTCTTCGAGGCCCTGATCGAGGGCGAGCCAGCACGTCTCACTCGGACCACTCTCTCCGGCAATCTCGCCATTCTTCACTGCCCACTGCCCGGGACCAATGGTTCGCCACCCTGTTAAATCCGTCTTATTAAACTGAAATGCCGGCGCAGAAGAAGATTTCCAGTTCTCCTGAAGACCTGCACGAAGAAGAGTCGGCGAACTCCTCAGCCATGCATCCGGCAGCAACTTCGATAGGGGCAGCGCCGCTCCCAATGCAGAAGAAGCTTGAATGAACTGTCTTCGGTCTGTTCGCATCTCGGTCGCTCCCCAGTATTCAGACCCGGACCCAACCACGCCGGATTATCCTTGAAGCATTCGGCTGGCCGGGCCAGGAAGAGGCGCCAGCCCACTGCCTATCGCTCCCGCATCGTGCCATCACTTGCCGAGCCCTTCGAGAGATATGAGGAGCTCAACGAGTCGAGCATGTTTCTTCCAGTCCGGCTCCTCAGAAATTGAGCCGCAGGCCGAACTGGATGAGTCTCGGATTGTTCTGCTGAGAGCTTATAATTCCGAACGTAGACACCGCGCCCGTGGTCAAGACCTGTCCCGGGGGTCCGAATTGCGTCCGGTTGAACGCGTTGAAGAATTCCGTCCGGAATTGCAGGTTGAATCTGTCCGTGATGGAAGTGTCTTTCACGATCGCAAGGTCCCAGTTGTTGATGCCCGGAGCACGGATCGCTCCGTCGGTCCGGCTTTCGTCGCCGAATGTAAACTCCGCAGGAGCCGTAAAACAGTTTACGTTGAAGTATTCGTTTATATTATGCGGCCCCGCATTCGATACGCCATGCTTGTCGCATCCCGCCGTCACATTCGGCCGCAACCCTCCGCCAAAGGAGTTCGTTAAGTTAGGTATGGCGACAAAGTTGAGCGGCACTCCTTCCTGGAAAGTGGCGATGCCGTCAACTGCCCACCCGGAAACGAATTTGTCCGAGACCCCCTGCACGCCTCCCAAAAAGTGCTGCCCTTTGCCGACCGGTAAGGGGTAGACGTAGCTGATCGTAAGGTTCTGGCGAACATCGAAGAGACCGAGTGATCGCTCGCCGCGCATGTTGTTAAAGTCCTGGTAAATTTGCCCAAGCGATCCGAAGATCCCCGTCTCAAGCCAATCGGTGCTCGTTTCGGCATCCGTCAGCAATTTAGAAAACGTATAGGATCCAAGGACTGTCCCGCCATGGCTGAACTTTTTTTGCAGCTTCATCTGCAGCGAATTGTAACTGCTGCTGCCGATATAGGCTGCGGATTCGACGACGTTTTGATAGGTCGGGAAGGGGCGCAGGAGTTGTCCGTACTGGACGGTCGGCGCCGATAGCGGGCCGGAGGTGATATAGGAAGCGAACGGGTTCGGCACCTCTTGCAGAAGTTGATTCCCCAGCGAAAGATCCGCGTCGGGAAGTTGGTTGATGTTCACGCCGTTGTCGCTATTGATCGGGACGTGAACGCCGTGCGACCCCGCGTAGGCCGCTTCGAGATTGATTCCGAGCGGAAATTGATGCTGCACGGTCAGATTCCAATTCATGTAATACGCGGGATGCCAGACTACCGGCACCGACCCGCCGGCGCCCGATACCGCCGAGAAATTCAGACCCAACAGGGCAGTTTGAAAGTCCGAATTGCGTCCTGGAGGGAATACGAGGCCGCCGGGGTAAGGATTGCTCAGCAGTGAGCTTGGGGTTATGCCCCCATTCTCCGACGTGATCATCGCGTTGTTATAAATGTTCACGGCGTTCTGGAAGGGAGATTCTTGAAAGATGGCGTCCGCAGGAGCATAGAACCACCCGAACGCCGAGCGGATGACCGTGGTGTCATTCAATTGGTAGGCGACGCCGATGCGCGGAGCAAACAGATCAAAATGTTCGCCGTACAAGCCCCTGGAGGGATGGCCGGGAGTATTGACCAGGACAAATCCGCCCTTGAGAGGTAACCCCGTGGGTGCCGCCAGAATGTTGGTCATGTTCGGGTCAAAATTCGACAGGCGATTGTGGCGCTCGGTCCATACGCCCGGAATTTCCCATCGTAGGCCCGCGTTTACTGTCAACTTGTCGTTTACGCGAATGTCGTCCTGAACGTAGTACCCCTGATAATGCTGGGTGGACGCAGTGATGTTTTCGGTGAGGATGGCGGACGGCGTGAAACCTCCTCCGGGACTCGCTCCGCCGAGCAGAAAGTCGGCAATGCTTCCTCCCGTCTCGCCCGGATTGAACGGATTGCCGGAAGTAAAGGTGTTGTCGAAGTAATAGTCTCCGCCCGGGGACGCGACTTGGTAGTAGTTGGCGTCCTGTCGACGTAGCTCGGCCCCGAATTTGATCGTCTGGCGGCCGAAGATCTTGGTCAAGCTGGGGCTAATGACGTAATTGTTGTTTACGCTGCTGATCACCTGCGTCCCGCCCGTCGGGTAATCCGGGAACGCAAATGCCGGGAAGGTCCGGAACTGCGAAGCAATTTGGTTCATGTAGGCAGGGAAACCGAACTTAGTCATGTCAAGACCGGTGATCGAACTCGGCGGCCCCTGAAAGTAATTGAACCGGAGGTAGGAAACGCGGATATCGAAAACGGTATTCGCATTGATGGTGTAGGTGTCGCCCAAAACGATCGAGTCGGTTACGAAGTTCTGAGGATCGAGATCAAACCAGTAGGTTTGGTTCTGGTAGGGGTCCCAGGGCAATTCGTCGAAGGCCCAGCGCGTAAATCGCCCGAAAACGCGTTGCTTGTCGCTGACGTTCCAGTCGCTGCGAAAATTCACCTGGTCATTATTGCCCCCCACGCTCGCCGTAGTTACGAAATTGAACGGGTAGGGAAGGCTCGTCGTGTTGGCGGTCGGGAAAATGCGGTTGTTGGCCGCGAAGTACCTCGCGACCCCGTCGATGCGGTTAGTCGGAATCATATTCCCCGGGAATTGTTGGCGACAAACAGTGGTCGTCGTGGCGCAGCCGGAAGAGGTATTCGGGTCATAGATCGGGATCACGTTACCGTTCGCGTCGCGATAGTTCGAGAAATCACCACCCAATTCCGCGGCCGTCGGCACCGGCTCTACGAACGTCTGACCCTGCCGCAAGGCGAACCCTTCATAGTTGAAAAAGAAGAAGAGCTTGTCTTTCTTGATGGGGCCGCCAAGACTGACCCCGTACTGGTTTTGTGTAAATGCGGATCGCGGCGTGCCTGTGTCGTTGTTGAACCAGTTATTCGCGTTCAGGACCTTATTGCGGAGAAATTCGTACGCGGTGCCGTGAAACTGGTTCGTCCCAGACCGAGTCGTGAGGTTAATCACGCCGCCCGAGTAGCGTCCGTATTCAGCGTCATTGCCATTTGTCTGCACGCGAAATTCGGCGATTGCGTCCTGCGTCGGGATCAGGGCCGTCAGGCTCCCGTAGGTGACTTGAATCGGCGAGCCGTCCAGGTACATTGCATTCTGGTTCGCGGTTCCGCCGTTGATCTGGTAGTTCCCGCTGGCAAATATGTTTTGTGTCGTGAGGTTGCCCGAGGCGCCGCCCTGGGTAACCACTCCGGGAACGAGCGAAATCAAGTTCAACACGTTGCGGCCGTTGAGGGGCAAATCGTCAACCGTCTGCGCGCCCACCACCTGTCCCAAGGTTGCGGTTTGGGTTTGCATCAGGGGCGGCGCTGCGCTCACCTGCACGGTCTGTTCGACGGTCCCGACTTCCATGCCCACATCGATGCGCACCGTCGCCTGTACTTGGAGAGTGATTCCCGTACGGACGTTTTTCTTGAAGCCGGGCTTCTCAACCGTGATCGTGTAATTCCCAGGCACCAAGTTGACGAAATTGTAGGCGCCATCGTCGCCGGTGACGGCCGTGCGCCGGAATCCTTGCGCGGTGCTGGTGATCGTCACCTTGGCTCCTGGCAGCGCAGCCCCCGAAGGATCGGAAACCGTTCCGACAAGCGATCCGTAGAAGCTCTGGCCGACCGCGGAGAGCGCAAAAAGGAGACCGCACACGAATACTGCCCCCAGCTTCATCAAATGCGAAGCACGAAGGAATTGGCTATGCATCGTAGCTGACCTCTTTTCTTGCGAACGAAGTCGCTCTTTGAAATGGTCGCTTGTGGAAAGCGTCGGCTGAACTGCTGCCAAGCTGTGTCTGGAACGAGCCCCCGAAGCAAGTTCCCTATTGAACTTAATTCTCATAGCCGAACTGTTAGCGGACTATACTCACTTCGCACATGTTGTCAAGAAGTTTTGTCGCCGATTCCTGGTTTCCCGTTCCCGCCTCGCACCAGGCTGCCGACTCGGCAGGGAGCGCGGGGGTATAAACGGCGCGAGGTTTCCCCGCCGGGGTTTTAGGAGGGTTGAAGCCAAGCCTGCTTGATCTCGGGATTGCCGGCGGAATTCAGGCGATCCATCTGTTCCTCGGTCAGAGATATCTCAAGCGCGCCGATGTTCTCCCGGAGTTGCTCCACACGGCTGCCGGCAATGATAGGAAGGATGGACGGGTCGCTTTGGCGCATCCAGGAAAGAATAATCTGATTTGGCGATCGCCCCGTCTCCTCTGCCACGGCGCGAAGAACCTTCAGCCGTTCCTCGGAATCCGGGCCCGCGAATTGCGCCGGTAGTGGCCGGTCGTTCCGTGTATAGGCTCCTTGCAACAGCACCGAATAGCCGACCAGTCCGATCCCACCACACCGCGCATAATCCTTCATGTCTTCATTCAAGAAGAGCTGAGGTCCAAAATCGGCCCCGTGCCGCGGGCGCAAATACGTGTAGCGCTGCTCGACGACGCTGTAAGAGGTCCACCCATTCGTCTTCGCAATCGTGTTGGCCTGCGCAATCCTCCAAACGGAAACGTTGCTTGCCCCCAGGACGCGGACCTTGCCCGCACGAACCAGATGGTGGAACGCTTCCATGGTTTCCTCGAGAGGAGTCTCGCGGTCGTCGCGGTGCGCGTAGTAAAGATCGATCCGATCGGTTTGAAGTCTCCGCAGGCTCTTTTCGCACTCGTGTTCGATTTCCGGTGCGGAAAGACCGCCCCTGCTGCCCGGATAATCAAACGCCAATTTCGAGGAAATTACGCATTCCTCACGGTTTCCCCGCGCTTTCATCCAAGCGCCAATGGTAGTCTCACTCTCTCCTCCCTGGAACCCCGGCAGCCAGCTGGCGTAGAAATTTGCCGTGTCCAGGAAATTGCCCCCATTCTCCAGGTAAAAATCAAAGAGAGCGAACGACGTCGAACGGTCGATCCTGCTGCCGATCAGATCCGTGCCGAGCGCAAGCGCACTGACCTCAAGCTGGCTGGACCCGAGTTTTTGCTTTTTCATTGTCCGAAGCCTCCGAGACGGCGGAGCTTTGGCGGGAGCACGGCAATCCTAACGCGTATATGTCGCCAGGATCACACCGAACATCATTACGATCGCGCCGATTATGTGGATGGGGGAAATTCGTTGCACCGGTGAACCAAGCCATCCAAAGTGGGAAAGGATCATTCCGCCCAGCACCTGCCCCGCCAGCAAATTGATGAAGACGCCTCGGGCTCCCACTTGGGGGATCAGCCAGATGATCGCGAAGACCAGACAAGCACCCAGTACCCCAGCTGTGAGCAGGACCGGATGAACGTTGCGAAGACCGCCCAATACACCGGCTTGCCAACCCGTAAGCCCGATCACGACCGCTGCCAGCGCCCCGATGCACCAGAACACCGCGTTACCGACGCGAGGATTTCCGATGGCCTTGCCCACCTCGCTATTCATCGCGAGATGCAAGGCCAGAACAATGCCGAGAAGCAGCGTGAAGAAGTAAAAAAGGAACACTCTGTTCATGGACGCTCCCCCTTCACCGGCTCCATTTGCCCCCGACGAGGCCATGTCCCGCCCAGGCTACCTCTCCAACGCATCAGGGCGATGCAATTCACTCGCAACGCGAAAGTTCGCATTAGAACTATTTTCAAGACAAGTCAACCGCGAGACATTATACTGACTTCCGCACGCCGTCAAGATCGTTCTTGGAAGCAAATGGCCGTTTTTCACTTCGTCGTCCGGGGACTGGTTGGTTCCAGCTGCAGTTTCATCCTTTGCTCCCCTTCCGGCAGAAGGATTCACAATGAAATTAATCAAAGTCGCCGTGTTTGGTACTGGTTTCATGGGGCGGGTTCATGTGGAGGCGTTGCGCCGCCTGGGAAACATAGAAATCGCCGCGATTGCCGGGCGGACAGCGCAAAAGGCGAGAGAGTTCGCCGAGGCGCACTACATCCCGCACTCGACGGGCGATTATCGCGAGCTGCTGTCGGATCCCGAAATCGAATCGGTGCACATTTGCTCTCCCAATGCGCTCCACTTTCCGATGGCGCAAGCGGCTCTCGAAAGGGCCAAGCACGTGCTTTGTGAGAAGTCGCTGGCCTCCTCCTTGCGGGAGGCGGAAGCGATGGCCGACTTGGAAGCTCGCGCACTGCACGCTGTACAATGTACGGTCCTACCCCCAGGTGCAAAACATCCGCCGCCTGCGAGAAGCGGGATTGTTTGGCGATATTTACGCCGTACAAGGGACATATTCGCAGGATTGGCTGCTGCACGATACGGATTGGAATTGGAGAATCGAACCCAGTCCGTCGCGCACGTTTGCCGACATCGGGACGCACTGGTGCGACGTCGCCGAGCATGTGACGGGGCTCCGGTTTACATCCGTCTGTGCAGATCTACAGACGTTTCACAGGACAAGGAAGAGACCAAAGCATTCCGTCGAGACGTTTGCGGGAAAAATGCTCCGGCCAGCCGACGTCGAGGAGGTCCCCATCGACACCGAGGATTTCGCCGCAGTGATTTTTAGAATGGGAAATGTAACTCGAGGCGCTTTGACCGTAAGCCAAGTGGCCGCGGGACGGAAGAACCGGCTGTTCCTCGAAATCTTCGGGTCCAAGGCTTCCGCCGCGTGGACCGCCGAGGAGCCTGACCGACTCTGGGTGGGACGGCGCAATTCCCCTAACGAGGAAATCATCAAGGACCCGACCCTCTTGGAAGGTGAGGCCCGAAATTTTGCGGATCTCCCGGGAGGCCACAGTGAAGGGTACGACGATACGTTCAAACAAACCTTTCGCCGCTTTTATCGAAGAGTCGCCGACCAGTCGGCGCCGGTGGAATATCCCACTTTTGCAGACGGAATACGCCAGATGAGAATCATTGAGGCCGTACTCGACAGCGCCAAGAAGAGGGAGTGGGCGGAAGTGTCGGATTGAAAAGCAGCGCATGGAATTTCCCTGAGATCTGTGCAGGATGCATGTCACCGGCTGGGCAAGAGGTGGTACGCTTCGGGAGTCATCCGCTTCACTCTGGTTCACACCCGGATTTGTGGGGCCAATTTTTAAGGAGTCGGCTGGCATGAAATCGAAGCGCGCAATCAAAGGCAACGATCACAGTCGAGTTGGAGACAAGTATCTGGTTCCGATCGTGGCGAAAACAATTGACATCCTCGACAGCTTCCGGTCCGAAAGTGAATCGCTCAGCTTGAAGGAACTCATCCAACGGACAGGCATGCCTCACACAACCGCCTACCGAATCCTCCACACCCTGGTCGCTCGCGATTACCTCAGCCAGTCCGGGCACCTCTACCGGCTGAATCAGTTGCGGCGTCGACCGAAGTTCGGGTTTGCAAATCTTTCGACGCAGATTTCACTAGCCGTCGAGATACAGAAGAGTTTAGAGAAGGCGGCGGCGGCCGGCGGTGTGGACCTGGTAGTGTGGGACAACGACAGGAACGCAGACAAGGCGATCCAGAACGCGGAGGAAATGGCAGAAGGCCGCGTCGATATTGCTATCGAGTTTCAGCTGTTCGAACAGGTCGCACCCATAATTTCGGACATCTTCACGCGGGCCCGAATTCCAGTGATTTCTCTTGTAAATCCTCATCACGGCTCTCTATACCTCGGCGTGGACAACTACCGGGCCGGAGTTTCCGCTGGGATCGCCTTGGCCGATTATGCGACGAAATACTGGCGCGGACGTCTCGATGCTCTGCTTCTTCTGGAATCGCCTCCCGCCGGGAGGACAGTTCAGAGCCGGTTGGTGGGTGCCTTGCGAGGAATCGAAAAACAGCTCGGAAGCCTCCCGCCGAAGGTGGTCCATCACCTGGACAGTGGGGGAGACAAAGCGACTTCCCGCGCTGCGGTCGAAGCCTTCACCCGAGAGAATCGTGCCAGGAGAATTCTCGTGGTGGGCATCAATGATGAAAGCGCAATCGGCGCAGCGCAGGCGGCAGAGCAGACAAACGGCAAACGGGAATTCGCGATCGTCGGTCACGGCGGGAGCTCCCAGATGATCGAAGCGATCGCCAACCCGGAAAGCCCCTGCATCGGAACCGTCCTATTCCATCCGGAGCTGTACGGACCGGAGCTGGTCAGCTTCGCACTGATGACATTGCGCGGAAAGCCGACGGCGCCGGCCCACTATATCGAGCACGAATTCCTCGGTAAGGACGTGCACGTGCCGCAACGCGTCTCGCGGTAGCCGCGCGCGCCGCTAGTTCCGCCCCTCATCTTCCAGCCGCGCCCGAACCTCGCTCATTGGTTGTCCGGATTCGGCAAGACCAGATCCCTCACGAGGCCGGCCATGCCGTGGCACGCCTCCACAAACTGCCGCAGGGTCCGCCTTGTAGGACCGAATGAATCGAACTCTTGCACGGAGAGGCCCTTTTCGGAATTCGCACGATGGAAATCGGGAAATCTACGGGAGAGGTCCTCGACGATCTTCGGATCGACGGGCCGGTCGATCCTCGGCATGACTTCGGCGTCACTCGCATTGAATCGTACTTGCCATTTGTAGGGAGGAGAAATTACGACGTCCCCGCCAATCAGCTCGCTCCAGTGCATGTGATTTCGAAACGCCGCGGAAAGCAAGCGGATGCGATATCCCCTTTGCTGAAAAAGCCTGTAGGTGCTCTTGAATACGGCAACCCCCGCCCATTCCAGATAGCCGGGATCCGTCGTGATCTCGCGGTTCTCTGCGACCATCTTCAGCCAATCATCCAACCTCCCTACCATAATCGTGCAGACCGGGCCCATGGCGGAGGTGTCTTTCTTTTCCTTCTCCCGGCGCGTCAAACCCCGTTCGACGGCCTCTGCCACAGCTACGCATTGCGGCATGGTGAAGCAGACCGTCGCATTGACGCTGATCCCTCGATATGTGGCCTCTTCAATCGCCGCGAGACCCGCTTGCGTCACGGCAATTTTGACGATCATGTTCGGCGCCAATTCACTGAATCGGACCGCCTGGTCCACGATCGCCTTCGAATTGCGGTACAGCCGAGGATCCGTTTGAATCGAGAGCCGCCCGTTCCTTCCCTTCTGCCGATCGAAGATCGGCTCGAGCAGTTTCGCTCTTGTGGCGGAAATCTCCTCAACCACCTTCCATGCGATTTCGTCTTCGGTCGCGGTGGGCATCTCATCGGCTATCGCTCGAATCCGGCCGTTCCACGTGTCAGCTTCTTTCTTCAGAACATCGAGAACTATCACGGGATTGCACGTGGCACCCGTGGCCCCATGCTGCAGCGAGTAAGTAAGTTCGGACAGGGCGGCCGAGTCGTTCCAAAGGCATGTGGGCGTAGTTTCGGTCATTCGCAGCAGGGGGCTCGAACTGGCTGCAAACCTTTCGGGGAAGCTCATCGCGCTCATCTTTGCCGTCTCCAATGGGACCCGTACAGCGGGAAGTTCAAATCAGTTTCACTTCCTCTTACTCGGGGAACATGAGGACTTTCAGGGCCTGCTTTTCTGTGCACAGCTGGAACGCTTTCCTCCATTCCGAAATGGGAAGCTTCGCCGAGATCATGTCATCGAGCCGCACGGAGCGCTGGGCAAAGATCCTCATCATGCGATCCCACGTTTGGGCCGTGTAGCAAATCGAACCAGTCAGCTTGAGCTGCTTGTAGAAGACTTGATCGATGGGGAACTTGATTTCCCGGCCGCAGATGCCGACCTGCGTATATCGACCCATCGGCCGCAGTGACTGGAGACAGCCGCGCACGGAGCTCTCGTGGCCGGCGCATTCGAATGCGACATCGACGCCGACGCCGCTGGTGTGGTCGCGAATCGCATCGGCGAGCTTTTGCTCGCTCAGGTTCACAGTTGCCGCCGCACCGAAACGCCGTGCGGCTTCCAGACGGTTGTCGTCACCCGCCGTTCCGACTACGATCGTCTTCACACCCTCCGCCAGAAGCAGCTTTAAGCACAGAAGCCCCATGGGGCCGGGACCGGAAACAAGAGCTGTGTCGCCGATGCGCACCTCGGTCAGTTCAGTAACAGCCCGAATGGCCGCCGCGAACGGTTCGCTCATCGCCGCTTCCTCGAGAGGAAGGGCGGGAGGCAACCGATAGAGCTGGTCCGGCCGCATCACGACGTAGCGCGTGAATCCTCCGTCCACGCCGTGCCCCATTCCGCGCCTATTGGGGCAAAAAATAAAGTCTCCCGAAACGCAGTACACGCAACGACCACATGTCACGGCGGTTGCGCCCAGGCACGCAACTTTCTCGCCCTGCGTCACCTCTTTCACGTCTTTTCCCACTTCTACTACCGTTCCAGCAAACTCATGGCCCAGAATAACTGGCGGGAAGTTGCGGAAAGTATCGTGGAGTACATGGAGGTCGGTCCCGCACACGCCGCAGAAGGCGACTTCAACCTTCACCTGCCCGGCCCCGCAAGATGGTTCCTCAACATCCAGGACATCCACATTGCCGTCTCCCGCCGAATATTTCACGAGGGCTTTCATCCTTGGCGACACTCCTCCCTTTTTTGGTTCCGGTCCATGTGCTGTCTCCAGGAACGCGCTCACGAAAGATAGCCAGCAATGCTGAAAAGCTTACGGCAAAGCGTGTTGAGGGCACGGGAAGTCTTGGCCGTCCCAACCGTTCGCCGATTCTCATAAGTTCCCATATGAACTTTATCCATAACATGTCCGGCTAAACTATAATATCAGTGGAACGTATCCGCAAGAGCACTCTGGGTGCTTTTTCCCTGTAAAGGACCAAACCGGGCAATCTCTTCGGCTGCCTCGAATTCTTCCTCCGGGAGTTCTAGGTCGCTTTATCTCGCTGCTGCGGCCGGGTATCTCAAAGGCGCCTTGGGTCCGAGCGTTTGGTTCAGCTCGATGGCCGCCCGATCCAAAGCTTCTTTCGATGACTGCTTGCCGCTCAACACGTCGGAGACAGCCGTCTCGATAATGTCCGAAACCTGCGGGGCTTCAGGAATCGTATCGATCATGCTGCGGGCGACGACGAGCGATTGAGCGCTCGCCTCCGCGTAGGGCAGCGCAACGACCTGCGGGTTTTTAAATACAGACCTACGAGCTGACGCCCCGCCCGCCACCTCCTGAGAGATCTGATTTTCCCGCCCCATCATCCAGAGTTCAAATAGGAAGGACTCTTTGGGGTGCGAGGAATACCGTGAAACGAAATACGTGCTCCCTGCAATTTGGGCGACTCGGCCCGCCTTCCCCGCCGGAATGGGCGCATAGCCCAGTTTCCCGACCACTCTCGAAGTTGCCGGATCCACCAAGTGAGAAAGAGCGTCGCTCCACATGAGACACATGAAAATGTGACCCTGCCTCATCTGATCCACTGCGTCGTCCCAAGTGAAGTGTTCGACTCCCGGAACGCTGAACGCCTTGAGCGATTGGTAAAATTCGGTGGCTTGAACTGTTGCCGGCGAATTGATGATCACGGGGCCGTATTCCCAGCCGTATTCTTTGTCCATCACGCCGCCGCCGAAGGAAAACGCAAAATTCAGCCATTCGAACCAGACAGCGGGAAACCGCTTGCCCTGAAGCAGGGTGCCATAGAACCCTTGTTCGGGGCGCGTGAAGAACTCGGCCAGATCGCGATACTGCTTCCAATCGGCAGGCGGGGCCAAATCATATCCGTAGCGCTCGCGGAAGGCTTGTTTCTCCCGGGGGTTTTCGATCAGATCGCGGCGGTAGACAACCAGCATGGTATTGGCAGCAAGCGGATAGCCGTACCTCTTCCCCTTGTACCAGGAAAGGCCGCGCCAAGCGCCGGCAAACAGATCGTTTTCGAAATCGGCCTTCGCACCGCTCAGCTTCTCGAGGGCGTCGACGTTCAAGATCGATCCATTGCTTGCGAACGTTCGCAAGGCGTCGCCATTTTGGATGATAATGTCGTATTGTCCGGCCTTCGAGGCCAGATCCTGCGACGCCTTTTCCATCGAGGACGCGTAGCCGAATTTTTCAACGACGATACGAACGCCCGTTTTGCTTTCGTACTCCTGCGCGACCTTTTCCATGGCGTTTGTAGCCGCCACATCGTCTGCTTCGATCCTCAGTGTCAGTGGCGCTTTGTCGGTCGGGTGCGCCGGGAGCGGCGCCAGGACCGCCCCGAGGACGGCAACCAGGCTGGCGGCTCCGCCCCAGCTTTTCCGATTCCGGGCGTATTTTATTCTTGCCGGCGAGCTCGAGACTCGCGGCGTGAGCCAGCCCGTCGATCGGCTGGAAGTAAATCGCCAAAGTTCCCTATTGAACATTTTCCTAGATGTGCTCCGGGCGAACAATAATGCCGTCGGTTTCCGATTGCAAGCGGAATAGGGCCGCCATCAAGTCGCTGTCGAATCAAGCGCCTGTTTCGCACGAGTGAACTACCCCAGGGCTCTCGTCAGAAAGGATAGTGGGACGGTGCGGTGTGGATGGTCATCCAGCGAAGCTCTGTAAATTCCTCGATGCCGACGCGCCCGCCAAAGCGGCCATAACCGCTTGCCTTCAACCCGCCGAATGGCATTTGGGCCTCATCGTGCACCGTCGGACCGTTGATGTGACACATGCCGGACTGTAGTCGGCGCGCCACCGTCAGGGCGCGCGAAACGTCGCGGCTGAATACGGACGCCACCAACCCATACTCGGTGTCATTCGCAATCGAAACCGCTTCGTCATCGTTCCTCGCACGAAGCATCGATACGACCGGCCCAAAGGATTCTTCATGGTAGATGCGCATGTCGGGCGTCACCCGGTCGAGAATCGTGGGGGGCATGATCGTCCCCTCCGGATTTCCTCCCGACACAACCGCGGCCCCCTTGCCGACCGCGTCGCGCACCAGCTCCGAAAGGCGCGCCGCCGATTCCAATCCAACCAGAGAGCCGATGTCGACGGCCGAATCCGTGGGGTCGCCTACTTTAAGCGACGCCGTCTTGTGGGCGAATCGATCGAGAAAAATATCCGCTACCTTTTCCTCGACGATGATCCGCTCCGTGGACATGCAAATCTGCCCCTGATGCATGAATGCACCGAAGGCGGCCGCGTGAACAGCTTGGTTGATATCCGCGTCGTCCAGAATCACGAGTGGAGCTTTGCCGCCTAGTTCAAGAAGCACGGGTTTCAAATGGCGCCCTGCCAGTTCGGCAACGACCCTGCCCACGCGCGTTGATCCGGTGAAATTAATCCGCCGAACGGCGGGGTGGGCGACTAAGCTCTCGACCGCCGACGCCGCTCCCTCCGGCGAAGTACTGATCACGTTTACGACTCCAGGAGGAACACCTGCATCCTGCAGGATCTTTCCCAACAGATGGTGAGTCGCCGGACAGATTTCTGAAGACTTAAGTACAACCGTATTTCCGCACGCGAGCGGGAGCGCCATGGCACGCACGCCCAGAATGATCGGTGCGTTCCAGGGGGCAATTCCCAGCACCACGCCGGCGGGCTCACGGACGGAAAACGCGAGACATCCCGCTTCGTCTGAGGGAATTACTTCACCGCTCACTTGTGTGGTCATAGCAGCTGCTTCGTGAAGTGTGCCGACAGCCAGCTTCGCGTTAAAGGTTGCCCAGGCGGGCGTCGCGCCCGTTTCTCCTACCATGGAGGAGAGCAAATCCTGACTTCTCTGGCCGATCGCATCGGCGGCCTTCATCAGAATTTGCCGCCGGGCGCTTGGACCGGTCTGCGCCCAGTTCGTGAACGCCGCGGCGGCGGCTTCGGCGGCGGCGGCCGCATCCAGCGGAGTGGCGGCAGCCGCCCGCGTGACAACCTCTCCGCTGATCGGATTGCGGCGCTCAAAGGTGGCGTCGTTCGATGCAGGCCTGCAGACGCCGCCAATTAGGAGATCGACTTCCATTTGTGCCTCCGCTTTCTTCCGCGGCATCTCGTTGCAGGGCGAGCAATGCGCGGACGGCCCGGCGAGCGCCGCCGGCCAGGGGGATGCAAGAAAAATCGGCCAATCCGGTCTTGCAATCCGGCGAGGGCGGGACGATAGTAGCAACTCCAGTTTCTAATGAAAAGAGTTCATTGGAGAACTTTGGCGAGAACTCGTCCCGGACCGGCCCGAGATCCGGCCTGGCATCGGAGCGGCACGGGGCGCCGCGCTGGGAGGGATCGAGAAGATTTTTCCGAATTGTTTTGCTAGGGCCGGACGAAAGGTCGAGGGAATTGCGAGTCGGAATCATCGGCGGCGGAATGGGCGGCCTCACGCTCGCCGGAGCGCTCTACCAGCGTGGCATTCGCGCACATCTATTCGAGCGCGCCCCCTCATTCGGCGAAGTCGGAGCGGGCATTCAAATGACTCCGAATGCGGTCAAGGTGATTCGCGCACTCGGCTTGCTCGATCGTCTCGGCAAAATCGGTTTTCTTCCTCAAAATATCGTCGGTCGGGATTGGCGTACAGGGCGCGAAACCTTTCGGACGCCGTTGATCGACGAGTGCCCGCGCCTGTACGGTGCCCAGTTCTTCCACGTCCACCGCGCCGATCTTCACCGCATTTTACTTTCCATCCTTCCGCCGGATTCTCTCACTCTTTCCTCGACCTGCATTTCCGTGGAGCAGTCCAAAGATTCGGCGACGGCTGAGTTCTCCGACGGAAGCAAGTTCGAGGCGGACGTGATCGTCGGTGCCGACGGGATCCAGTCGACGGTGCGAAAGTGCCTCTTTGGAGATGAAGCGCCTCGGTTCACGGGAAACATGTGCTGGAGGGCGGTGGTTCCGGCGAACCCCCTCGCCTCGGAGATCGTGAGCCCCGATTCTTCGTTCTGGCTGGGGCCCAAAGGTCACGTCGTCACCTATTACGTGAGCGGTGGCCGCGCCATAAATCTGGTAGCGATTCGGGAAACGGAGGCGTGGGTCGAGGAGTCGTGGAACGTCCGAAGCAGCCGCGAAGAATTGCTCGCCGGATATCCGAACTGGCATGCAAATGTTCTCAATTTGTTCTCAAGAGCCGAAACAGTTTTCAAGTGGGGGCTCTTCGACCGGGACCCGATGAACGTTTGGACCCGAGGGAGAATTACCTTGCTCGGGGACGCCGCCCATCCCATGTTGCCATTTCTGTCGCAGGGCGCGGCGATGGCCATCGAAGACGGTTACGTTCTCGGGAACGTGCTTGCCGACGGCGCGCACCCGGTGACGGCCTTGAAAAGATATGAAAGGCTGCGCCTTCCGCGAACCAGCCGGGTGCAATTGGAATCCAGAAAGCGCGGCGAGACGTATCATATCGCCTCGCCTTGGAAGCGAATCTATCGGGATGCCGTTTACAAGCTCCGGCAGATAGTCAACCCGCATTCGAGCGGATTGCAAGCGAGGTGGGTGTATTCCTATGACGCGATTTCCGAAGCGCAAAAGCCGGACTGGTGAGCGGCTCGCATTCGGTCGCGCAATCTAAGCGAGCAAATCCTTCTCCAAGAAAGCGGAGAGAGCGCGGAAGAATCCAGAGAAGTCGTCCCAAGGAATCATGTGGGCGGCGTTTTCGATTCTCTCGACCGAAATGGAGGGCAAGAGCCGGCGAATTTCCACGACGTCCTCGGGCAAAATGACTCCCGCTTTGCCGGCAACCATTAAGAGAGTGGGCATCTTGAGGTGCGGAAGATCGGAATGTATGTCATCTTCATGAAACCCCTTATAACTGACTTCGATGGCCCGCGGATCGCAGGTGTGAAGCCACTCGGCCCGAAGGCGAATATGGCGATCCTCCCACGTGGGTACAAACGGGCGCATCTCTTCCAATCCGGCGCCTTTACGAGCCGAGTCGAGCGCGTTTTGAAACCAGGACCAAGCAGTCGGATAGCACCTGCGCCCGGGACCGGTAACCGGCGGATCCACTAGAACAACTTTGGCGACCATGGAAGGCGAATGACGAGCCGCCCGAATCGCAAAGCGTGCTCCCATCGAGTGACCGAGCAGCACAAACCTCCCGAGACCAAGCGCCCTTGCAAACTCGACGACGTCCTGTGCGCAAGAATCGATTCCGTAATCCAGCTCCGCTCCGCTTTCAGAGAGCCCGCGTCCCCGGACGTCAAGAACGTACGTGTCGAAGTGGCGGCCAAACTGTTCAGCGACAAACCCCCATGTGATTGCCGGACTCGTGATTCCCGGAATCAAAACAAGGGGAGTTCCGTTCCCCCCGTAACGCAAGTAATGCTGGCGGATTTGGTTCGCATGAATGTTGGCCCCATAGAGAAAAGTGCTTTCCATGCCGAAACGACCTTTCATTCTTCTTCTACTATCGAACCGCCAACGGGTCGGAAGGCGTCGCTTGCGTCCCCCCGGGCCTATCTCACCCGGATTAGGAGTTGATGTGTTGAAGAACCGCCGAAAGCGACTCAACATCCGCATATTTTGCGTCGATGTCGAATAAATTCCACTTGTGAGGGCCCTCTGCCCGGTCCCCCACGCAATCAACGGGTACGATCGTGCGGAATCCGTACGAAACTGCGTCGACCACTGTGGCACGTATGCACCCGCTCGTTACGCAACCTGCCACGATGAGCGAATCCACACATGCAGCGATGAGAAACGGAAGGACCGGTGTGCCAAAAAAGGCGGACGACGCGCGCTTGATCCACACCGGCTCTCCGGCACGAGGCTTCAAACGTTCATCGATCATGCACCACGGCGATCCCTCGGTCAGTACAGCCAGCCCCGGCATCTTTTTCAACCAAGTGGCGCCATCAAGGCCGCTCTTGTCGAAGCCCACGGCCGTATAGGCCACCGGAAATCCTTTGCGTCGCGCCGAATCGAGCAGCGTCTTCGTGGCCTCAATTTCCTTCGTAAAGTCGCTGCCGACCGGACACCGGGGATCCGTGAAGCCCTTCTGAAAATCCACTATCAGAAGGGCAGGCCGGACTCCAAAGCCGACGCGGCCGCCAATTCTGCTTTGCCTGTAAATTAAGCTGGCTTGCTCAAGAAACTGGCGGCCGCCCGTCTGCAAATCTTCGATGCTCATTGGAGATCGGCGGGAAGTATCTTTCCACTCTCGGCGATCAGTTCATCGTCCAAGTAGAATCGATGATGGCGCAAGGCAAAGTCCTGATGGCACCCGGTCGTGTGCTTTCCGCCGAATGTTGCATTCTCGCCCAGGGCAATCAGAGTGGTTCCATACATCGTCCGTCCATCCTGCCCGATCACATCGAGAGGATCCTGAAACGCGAGCGAATTCCACAAAGCCCTCGGATGCGAACCCCATCCCAGGTGAGAGATCGCGAAACCCTCCGGATCCTTCCACCCCTCAATGTAGTCACGAATCATGAAGGCATCGAACCCGCCTTCCATCGATACAACCGCCCCTTTCTCAAAAATCAGCTTGACGGGGCTCGAGAGGAAACGTTTGGCGGGATACCAGATGTCGCCCGGGTCCATTACAAGAACTCCTTCGCCCAAGCCTTCGTTTGGAATTGTGTACTGAAAAGCGCCAGGCCAGTGGTCCCAGCGCCCTGGTTCGTCGGTGTAGCCGTATTGGCCGATAACCGGACGACCGGTCATGTCGAACCAAACCGAAGTGCCGTTGTCGGATTCAAGGCGAATGCGCCTTGCCTTTTTCAGACGTGCCATGCCGCGCTCCACGCGGGCTTTGTCCTCCGGTGTGGGGAACAGACGCTGTAGGGCCTCAACCGGATCGTGCACCATCAGAATTCTTGTCCCGGCGGCCAGAATCTCCCGCTGCTCTTTCGAGTGGAGCAGCCCGCCGCTGGAGAGGTCGATCACCATATCGGCGCGTTTCAGCGTGTCCACCGCAAGTTTCGACCCGCTCAGAATCGCGGAGGAGACATTCCCGCTGCGCATGACCGGAACCTGCTCCGGCGGAGGCGATGGCATCATGAGAGTCATGGCGTCAGCTCCGATGCCACGCGCTGCCCCGTACATCGCCGCGGCATATTCCTGGTTAGTGTCCGGCTCGGTAAGAATGACCAGGGACTCGGTGGGTTTCAATTTGCACAGCTCAAACATTCTTCGAAACAGAGGAACGAGTTCGGCCGTGCGAAACGCAGTCGCGGTGGCTACGGACATGGTTTCCTTCCTTCCGGATGGCTTGCGGATCCGTCGGGAAGTGAAGGCGCATAGCAAACGCCATCCTCCCGCGGAGCTCAGTTCCCATATGAATTAAATTCAGTAAGTGGAAACGTCCGCAAGTATACTGTGCCGCTCTCGCATGTCAAGGGCTTTCCTCGGAACAACTCGGGACGGCTGCGCGGGAATGCGAGCCAGTGGTTCTACTTTTGTGGCCCGGAAAACTGGGATTGCTTCACCGCCAGTTCCTTCGGCAATGCGAACGCAACGTAGGATCGGTGAATCGGTTGAATCGATCGCTGTTCGGGTCCGTCCCTGGGTATTTCGTCTTGCTTGAGGGAAGTCGCGCACACGACGATATATTCCCGTCCTTCCACCTCATAGACCGCAGGCACCCCTTCCGAGGCCGCGGGCAGATCGGCGGACCACAAAACCTTTCCCGTGTCCTGATCGTAGGCGCGCAGTTTACCCTCGTCTTTTGTCGCGATGAACAGCAAGCCGCTGGCGGTAATCACAGGACCATTCCGTGGCAGCATGATTCCCGTGCCTTGGAGATGTTCCGAGGCAGCCTGTGGTGCATCTCCGAACGGAACCTGCCATTTGATCGTTCCCGCATTCAGGTCATAGGCCGTGATTACAGACCACGGCGGCCGGATGATCGAAGGCTGCAGTCCGTAACCGGTCCAGTAGCGAACACGGAGATCCCCGGACAGGTGTGATGAAGCCGACGGTGGCTGGCCCGTTGAGGGAATTGGTCCGGGTGCGCTTTCAGGATTCGTCAGGTATGCAAGAAGCCCTTTAATCAGGTTGTCGGTGAGGTCCGGAAAGCCCGGCATGTCTTTCAATCCGTACTTCACCACGCCGCGAATCGTGCTCTCGCCGAAAACCGAAGGTGCGTTCACGAGTGAGGGAATCGCCGGGGGCGCACCCTCCCGGTCCGGTCCATGGCATCGCTCGCAATAGAAATGGTAGACCGCTTTTCCTTGCTCCGCGGGACTGCCCTTGGTCGGAATGTCCCACAGGGATGGCGGCTCTCTCGATTCATCCTTAAGTATGGCGGGAATATCCATCGAAACGACAAACATCGTGCCGGTCGAGGGGTTCGAAGCAGTCATGCCCCAGTTTGCACCCCCGCGATTGCCGGGCATTTCAATCGTGTCTGCTTGCTCCGGAGGCGTGAAGAGACCCTCGTTCACGGCGCCCTCCACCACCTTCTGCCAGTGAGCGCGATCGACGGCGCTCAGGATGTAAGGATCGATGTCGGCCACGCCGAACTTCTGCCTGGCAAACGGCGGAGGCGCACTCGGAAACGGCTGCGTAGGGGAAGACCGCTCACCGGGCATATCGGACTTCGCCACCGGACGCTCCTGGATCGGCCAAATCGGCTTTCCAGTGTCGCGATTCAGCACGTACAGAAAGCCCTGCTTGCTGGCTTGCGCAATCACCCGCACATCCCGCCCGTCGTGGCGGATAGTGAGCATTTGCGGTGCGGCCGCCGCATCGTAATCCCACAGGTCATGATGAATAAATTGGTAGTACCAGATCAATTTTCCCGTTCGAGCATTCAGAGCGAGCAGGCAATCCGCGAAAAGATTCCTTCCTGCACGGTCCGCGCCGTAGAAATCATACGTCGGGGCTCCGGTCGGCACGTAGACGATCCCAGCTTTTTCATCGAGGGTCATTTCGCCCCAGCAATTCGTACCTCCGGAATATTTCCATGCGTCCTTTGGCCACGTGTCATAGCCTAATTCACCGGGATGGGGGATCGTGTGGAAGATCCAAACCATGCGTCCCGTCCGCACGTCATAGGCGCGGATGTCCCCAGGCGGCGAGCCGTAGTCTTCGCCGGTTTCTGATCCGAGGATGATCAAATTGTCGAAAACTTGGCCGGGCGTTCCCGACTGAATCTGGTACATCGATTTGGGGTCGCGGCCGAGCCCTTGTTTCAGATCGACCGTCCCGTCGTTGCCGAACGATTTGATCAACATGCCGGTGCGGGCGTCGATCGCCTCCAGATGGTTGTCGAAGGTGATGAAGAGACGTTTCTCGGAGCCGTCCGGGCTTTGCCAGAAATTGATTCCACGATGGACCTCGAGCCGCTCGCCCATGCTGTTTGGATGGTGCATCCAAAGCTGCCTTCCGGTTGAGGCATCAAGGGCGACAATATCCGAATGGTGCGCGATCACGTAGATCGTATTCCCGTCGACGATCGGATTGAATTCGTAGGCGCGTTCGTTGCCTGTGTCATAGGTCCACGCGATTTCCAGCTTGTCGACGTTCGAGCGATTGATTTGCGTCAGAGCGGTGAAGTGGGACGAGTCGGGACTGCCGAGGTAGGTCCGCCACGTGGTGTGGGGAGGAGTGGCAAGACGAGGAGTTCCCGCTGCGAACGCACCGTAGAGAAGAGCTGAGAAAACAAGAAGTACGCCGTGGATTGGAGCGGGGGCCAAGCGCCTTGGTTTGCTCATGCGTGTTTTCCTGCCCCTTCCATCACGCCATCGACTGCGCAACTCCCTAATGAACTAAATTCATTTCTGCGAGCGGCGCGAATATATCATCCACCGGGCGCATGTCAAGCGTGATTGGAGCGCTTCAAGATTTGGACACGGAAATGTCTTGCTGTGTATCTTCGCGGCGGGGACAGCCCATCCCGGACAATTCCTGGATTCTGTTTTTTTGACGCGCTCTCGAATTGACCGGGCTTCCGGTCGGTTTCATCGCTGGCGAGGTCTATTCAGAGCAGAGCGCAAAATAGACGAAGAGGACAATGTGCTCGCTTTCTCCGATGGTGTCACGGGGTATTCTCTCCGACTCATGAACAGCTCGGGCCAGAGGGTATGCTTTCACTCGCTGAAGAGACGATTGCAGAGATTCCTTCGCCCATCTCATTCGATCTTCTCTCGGTAACTCTGATCGAAAAAATAGAACTTTTTCATGGCCCAGGAGATTTGGATGACGACCTAACGTTGCTGGCGCTGTGCCGGGTGAAGCAGCACTAATCATCGGAATGTGCAGAAACTCACTGAGGATGTTCCGGTCTTGCGAGCGCTCGGACAATAGACTCAACGAGAAGTCGACTTGCAGAACCGTCTTCAAAGAGGTCCTCGATTCTCCGCTTCGTCCTTGCAGCGCACGAGTTCGCTATTCCTGCCGTCGATCCCGGAGCACCAAGCCAGCCTAAGCCTTTACACCTGCTTTGCGAAGGATTGTCATCATCGGACACCAGTTTGTGAATGCTGATTGGAATAGGTTCAAGCCCACGAAGGCCGTGAACAAAAACCAGTAAGGGCTGACCCAGTATCCCAAAGCCAAGGAAAGAAGAACAAAAGCACCTGCAATCAGTCTAAGGTAACGTTCTAGCGTCATGGTATTGCCTCCTTTTCAATCTGCTCCAGGGGCAAACTCCTCGCCAACAGGTGGCAGATCTCTTTCGGCGCCGCGTTGACTGAGGTAATAAAGGACTGGAACAGTCATTCGAGAGAGAACCGTGGACGCAACCTCTCCCGCCATCAGCGAAATGGCCAAGCCCTGGAAGATCGGGTCGAACAGAATCACGCTCGCACCGACAACGACAGCCGCTGCCGTCAACAGCATGGGTCGGAAGCGCACCGCTCCAGCATCGACCACTGCTTCCTCTAGCGACATTCCGTGCGAGCGCCGCAGTTCGATAAAGTCCACGAGGATGATTGAATTTCGAACAATGATTCCAGCGCCAGCGATGAAGCCAATCATCGAAGTCGCGGTGAAAAATGCTCCCATTAGCGCGTGAGCGGGCAAGATACCGACGAGCGTCAGTGGAATCGGGGCCATGATCACTAGGGGTGTCTTAAAGGACTTGAACCAACCGACCACCAAGACGTAAATCAGCACCAACACTGCAGCGAAGGCCAAGCCGAGATCACGAAAGACCTCGACCGTGATGTGCCATTCCCCATCCCATTTCATCGAGTAGCGATCCGTGCGGTCCGGCAACGTCGTACCGAAGTATTGCTTCACGTGATAGCCGTCGGGCAATTGGATTTTGTTGATCGCATCGCTCATCTTGAGAATGGCGTACACGGGACTCTCAATTACACCGGCGACATCGCCCGTGACGTAGACCACGGGTCGCAGGTTCTTGCGGTAAACGCTCTGATCAATCGCGGTTTCCCGGATGTCGGTGACCTCACGGAGAGATACCTGCCGTCCTGAGGGCCCAGGCAACTTCAGATTTTCCAGATCATCGATGCCGGACCGATCTGGTCGAGACAGACGCACTTCAATGGGGATATCTTCCCGCGATGTCGGATCGTGAAGCAGGCCCGCCGAGGCTCCACTCAAACCAATTTGCACCGTGCGCGTGACTTCCGCGGCTGAGACTCCTTCGAGCGCAGCCTTATCAAGGTCCACCTGCATGTCGTACTTCTTCTGCGGGTCTTCCACGTACCAATCAACGTCTACGACGCCTGGGGTCTCTTGGAAAATCTTCTTAATCTTTGCTGCGAATTCGGTCTGGCCTTTGTAATCCGGTCCGTAAACTTCGGCTACAAGGGTCTCCAACACCGGCGGGCCGGGCGGAACCTCTGCAACTTTGATGCGCGCGCCGAAGGGAGCTGCAATCTTGTCCAGCTCCGGCCGCAATCTGCGGGCAATTTCGTGGCTCTGCGCTTTGCGGTCATGTCGCGACAGAAGGTTAACCTGGATATCGGCTTGGTTCGGTTGGTTGCGCAGGAAGTAATGCCGCACGAGTCCGTTAAAATTGTAGGGTCCTGAAGTCCCAGAATAGATCTGATAATTGATCACCTCCGCTTGTGTACTGAGGTAATTCCCAAGCGCCTGTGCCACGCGAGTGGTCTGTTCGAGCGGCGTTCCATCGGGCATGTCGATGATTACCTGGAACTCGCTCTTGTTGTCGAAGGGAAGCATTTTGACCTGCACCCACTTGAGCGGGATGAACGCGACCGCCGCGAGGAGCAACACGACTATGCCGCCGAGAAAAATCCACCTCCGCAGTGGTTTTTGGATCAGGGGATTCATCAGGCGGCGATAGAGCCGCGTGGTCCAGCTTTCGGCCTCATGCCCGGACTCAGGGCGATTGGCATAGTGGCGCAGCAGCCGCAATGCGGCCCAGGGCGAAACTACAAATGCCACGAGCAAGGAAAACAGCATGGCTGAGGATGCACCGACCGGAATCGGCCGCATGTAAGGGCCCATTAGCCCGCGAACAAACGCCATGGGGAGGATCGCTGCAATCACCGCAAACGTAGCCAGGATCGTGGGGTTGCCGACTTCGTCCACCGCCTCGACCGCAAAGTCTGCAAGTGAGCGTCCGCGACTCTCGGGCAGCCGGAAATGGCGAACGATGTTCTCCACCACGACGATGGCGTCATCCACCAAAATGCCGATGGAGAAGATCAATGCGAAAAGCGTCACACGGTTCAGCGTGTAGCCGTAGAGGTAGAAAATGGCCAGAGTGAGAGCGAGTGTTACCGGGATGGCCAACAACACGACACCCGATTCACGCCACCCCAGCGCCAGCGCAATCAGCAACGTGACAGAGAGCGTGGCAAGGAAGAGATGCTCAAGTAATTCGTCCGACTTGTCCTTGGCTGTTTCCCCATAATTGCGCGTGATGGTGATATTTAGATCGTTTGGCAGTGTGTTGCCTCGAAGAGAATCGACTTTGTGCAAAACACTCTCAGCAACCAGCGTGGCATTCGCACCTTTGCCTTTGGCCAGGGTAATTGTCACGGCCGGGTATTCCGCAATTTCCGCGCTTCTGGTTGTTCCCCTTCCGTTGGCGAACAATACATAGTTGTCGGGCCCAGCGGGGCCGTCCTTCATCTCTTCTGCCACGTCGCGCAGGTACACGGGTCGGTTGGCGTGAACTCCTACCACAACTTGTTGCAGTTCCTCCGGGCGAGTGAAGAAATTGCCGGCTTCGACCTGAAACTCCTGGTTGTCGCGCGCATAACTACCGGCTTTACCGCGAGTGTTCGCCGCCTCGAGTTGCGCAACAATCGAACCCGGGGTAAGCCCATAGGCGGAGAGTCGCTGAGTGTCCAACACAACACGCACCTCTCGGGGCTGCCCGCCGATGATCGTGGTCTCGGAAACGTCATCCAACTGCTTCAAGGAATTGTCGAGTTCTGCCGCGATAAGCCGCAATCTATAGGCATCGTAGTTCTTGCCCCAAAGCGTGAGGGCGAGAATCGGCACATCATCAATCGAACGCGCCTTGATGATCGGCTGTGAGACTCCCTGCGGGATGCGATCGAAGTTCGAGTAAAGCTTGTTATATGTCTTGACGATCGCGTCTTCTTCTTTCGTACCCACGTAGAAGCGCACAATCACCATGCTGAGTCCCGGATGGCTGATGGAGTAGATGTACTCAACCCCCGGTATTTCGCGCAGCAGCTTTTCCATGGGCACGGTGGCGCGTTGCGTTACTTCTTCAGCTGACGCCCCTGGCATCTGGACGAAGACGTCCAGCATGGGGACGGCGATCTGCGGCTCTTCCTCGCGCGGCGTCTGCCGGATGCTGAAAGCTCCAAGAAGGAGAGCACCCACGATAACCAGAGGCGTCAGCTTCGACTGAATGAAAATGTGCGCAATCTTGCCGGCGAGTCGCAGGACGTGGCGGGGATTGCCCAGCTTGGCTGATGTTTCGCTCATGGCTGTATCGCGATTCGTTTGCCGCCCAATTCACGCTCTCCCGGCGAGGCCACGACTTGGTCCCCTTCTTCGAGCCCCGAGAGAACTTCAACCTTTTCTCCGTCGCTCTTGCCGAAACTGACATAACGCAGCTCCGCTACCTGGTTTGCATCGAGCGCATACACTCCCTGGAGCTGGCCTCGCCACACCACGCAAGTCCTTGGAATCACAAGTGCTCGTCGCTCGCCACGAGAGAAATATGCGCGCCCGAACAGGCCAGAGCGGAGACGCGTGTCGGCGGGCAACTTGACTTTCACGAGAAAACTGCGGCTGGCAGGATCGGCTGCCGGAACGATTTGCACCACTTTGGCAGAAAGCTGGACATTCCCGAGCGAATCAATCGCCACAGGGACGGCTTGCCCAACGCGGACGAGGCGGATGTCACTTTCATCGATCTGGGTCTCGAGCCGATAGCTGCGCGTGTCCTCGATGGTGAAGATGGGCATACCGGGCGAGGCGAGGGTACCGGAATCGGCCCATTTTTCGGTTATCATCCCGGCGAACGGCGCGCGAATGCGGGTGTAGCCGAGCGCTGTGCGAGCCTGAGTCAGCGCTGCGCTCGCTTCTGACTGTCCTGCCCGCGCCATATCACGCCGCGCCTCCGCCGACTGACAGCGGGCTTTGATCTCGTCGAATTCCTGCGGACTTACCGACTTCTTCGTGTAAAGCTGCTGATAGCGCTTCAGCGTTGCTTCGGCGAGTGCAAAATCCGAATCAGAGGCCGTGACCTCTTTTTCTGCGGCAGCCAGTGCAGCCGTTGCTTGGTCCACCGTTGAGCGAGTTTGCGCGTCGTCGATGATGGCCAGTATCTGCCCGCTCTGGACGAGATCGCCTTCTTGTGCACGGATCCCGACAATGTTGCCAATCACTTGGCTGGACACTTGGCTCGTTTGTTCGGCCTCGACGGTTCCGACCGCTTCCAGCCAGTCAGGTACCGCCATCTTTTGGGCGACAACTACCGAAACGTCACTGACCGTTTCGGGTACAACAGGTTCGGTGCGATGCTCGTTGGAACACCCGGACAACGCTCCACTCAAACCGGCACTCACGACGAGGGCCGCTGTGGCCGCTCGGTTCCTGAGACTCATGGCGCCACCACGGGAGACTCAGGATTCAGAGTTCCGCTCGCCAGTTCCAGATTGGCGTATCCGGTGTAATAGCGATAGACAGCTTCCCAATAGTCCGTCTGGCTGCGTCGCCCAGCTTCTTCCGCCGCGAGCAGATCGGTTATCGTCGAAAGCCCTGAGTCGTAGCGGTTTTGATTTATGCGCAGGCTCTCCTGAGCCTCTGCGATGGTTGCGCGAGCGACGTCCACCTGTTGACGCGCAGCGTCTAGGTCATAGTAGGAGCGGCGAACTTCCAATCGAACGGCGTCGCTTGCCATTTCCTTTGCCGCCGCAGCTTTCTCCTCCATCGCTCGCTCATGAGAGAGCTGAGCTCGTTTTGCTCCGCCTTGGAACAAATCGAACTGAACTTCGACGCCGGCCAGCCAGTTGTTTCCACCGCCGCCCGCGACGAACGTTGGATTGTCAGCTTCCCAATTTGCAAACGCGTTGACTCGTGGACCGAAGGCGGATTTCGCAATTGACACATTCTGCCGCTGCGCAGCCTCCTCCGAGCTAACCCGTTTCAAATCCGGGCGCATTTCCATCGCTTGCTTCTCTGCTTCGTTGAGTGATGTAGTCGGAAAATTTCTTTCTATGAGCGTGTCCGTTGGGTCGAATGCGGTCTCCGCCGGTACGCCCATGGTCGTGCTCAACTGCGCTCGCGCCAGTGCGAGGTTGTCCTGAGCGCGAATCAGTTCCTGCTTTCGCGTCGCCAGCCGCACTTGGGCGCTCAGGTAGTCAGATTCGACAACCACGCCGCTTTCGAAGCGGTTCTTGCTGCGCTCGAGAATGGCCTGCGCCGTCTTCATTGCTTGATCGGCCACGTCGAGTTGCTTCTTGGACAACAGCACGGCGTAATAAGAATCGATAACGTGGAAAATGATCTCCTGATCCGTGCGCTCGAGCTGGTATCCGGCGGCATCTTTCACCCGATCTGCGCGATCTACCGCGTGCCAGCTCGCGAGCGAATCAAACAGATTCCATGTGCCACCGAAGCGTGTCGCGAAGTTGCCGAATGGGGTCGGAGTGTTCAGAACGTTTAGCGCGAAATCTCCCATCGTGAACCGCTGCTGTCGCAATTTGCTGCCGAATACGTACACCGGGTCGTTGCCATCGGTGGCCGTCTCGGAAAAAGTGACGTGCGGCAGCAGGAACGATCGCGCTTGTTTCACGTCTGCTGACGCGGCTTTGGTGTCGGCGAGCGCCGCTTTGTGTTCCGGGTTCTTCTCTAGTGCAATGTTGACCGCCTGGTGAAGCGTGAGCGGCCAAAGTTCCTGTGCTGACTGCGCGAAGAGCAATCCCGGAATCGCTAACAAAAGAAACGAGACCAGCAAGGCGTTCTCTGCAAACCAAGATGCCTTTTTGAATCGCGTAAGGGTCTTCGTCAGGCTTTGACTCTGTTCACCGGCTTGTCGTCCAAAGGTTTTCATTGAAGGTTTTCACCCTTGTACGACTGCTGGAGTCGGTGCGAGCCATTGCGTTTTCTCTTCCACGATCTCGTAGGTAGTCTCCAGGCTGGCCGTTTGCTTCACCATCGCGCCCACCGAACAATATTTTTCTTCAGAGAGCCGGATGGCTTCCTCGATTGCCGCAGGGTCGATTTCATAGCCAGTCACTCTGTGATGGATGCGAACCGAGGTAAAGACTTGTGGCGGACGTTCCGCCTGATCGGCCTCGACCCGCACTTCGTAACCCGTGACTTTCTGGTGGTACTTCTGCCGGAGGATGGTAATGACATCAAAGGCTGTGCAGCCGGCCAGCCCTACTGCGATGAGCTCAATGGGTTTGGGGCCACTGCCTCCGGCTGCGTCGTCGAGGAGTATGTGATGTTCGCTGCCGGTCGTTGCGGCAAACTGCCGGTCTGGTCTAAGTGGTTGAGTCAGCAGGACTTTAGCGGTGATCATTTGTGCCTCTCATGGGCCTCGTCTCTCGGGGCCACACGAATGAATGCCAAAAAGTGGGGTTTGTTACAGGAAACTGTGAGATGGAATTGGAAGATCTCGGAGGGGGAGGCTAGCTTTTAGTTATGCCGGTTGCTTGGCGCCTGGTGATGTTTGCCATTAGATTGCGGTACTCAGACAGCAATTCACGTCTGAGCCTCGCGGTAACACGCGGATCGGGCGAGTCATTTGGCGCCAATCGGCACTGCTGGATCGATCTCTCGAGACTCGACAGGAAGGCTTTACAAGGCTCGCACCCCTCCATGTGCTTTTCCAGTTCTTTACAAAGGGAATCGTCAAGCTCCTCATCGAGATAGTTCGAGAGTTCGGCGAACATCTCCTTGCACCGCAGCCGACGTGGGTGAGCTGGGAGTACACCGACCGGAGCCGCGATCTGACCGCGAATGGGATGGCGATCCTGTTTGGCCAGCTCCTTCCGGACGAATAAACGGGCACGGTGCAATCGGACGCGGATCGTTCCCAAGCGTAGTCCTGTGATTTCCGCGATGTCCGTATCGGAAAGTTCCTCCATGTCGTGTAGCACAAGAATGAGTCGATAGTCCGGCGGTAATTTCTGTACTGCTTCTCGCAGGCGCTTCACATTCTCCCGGTGCAGGAGCGATGTCTCCGGCGTCCCCTCAGCATTGCGTGAAAGTTTCTCCAGTTCCCGGCGGTCGGGCATTAACTCTTCAAGAGAGAGCGCTTCTTTAGGGGCGAATTTGCTTCTGCGGCGGCTCATCAGACAGCGATTCTTCGCGACCTTATAGAGCCAAACCGCGAGAGCCCGGGGACTTTCGAATTTCGGAAGATAGGGAACCGATTTGAACAAGACTTCCTGCATGGTGTCTTCTGCATCCTGCCGCTGCCCGCACACCTTCATGCTGAAGGAAAATACTGTGTTCTGTAACAAAGCCAGCGCTTCTTCCAGAGACTGTGCGTCCTTTCGCTGGATCAGCTGAACGACTTGCTCGATCTCGGGTCGCACGGATTCAACTTTAACACGCCAGACTAGACTCAGGGTTTGGCACATCGCTT